>Ga0099364_10000807_pt1 | contig 53137 bp, 75 predicted proteins | sample TergutTh196P3_FD_73070 | JGI IMG/M metagenome (GOLD analysis project Ga0099364, IMG submission 73070) | Microcerotermes parvus P3 segment gut microbial communities from Pointe-Noire, Republic of the Congo - Th196 P3 | ecosystem: Host-associated > Arthropoda: Insects > Digestive system > Gut ... | reverse complement strand
TTTACGATGAATGGTGTGTCTCATTTTTTTAGATCTTTTTGGCGCATTTGCAGCTTCAATCGCTAGTACAAGCATTAATATCGGAATTTCATTTTGTAGATTAGGATAAGTCGCAACATATCCTCCCCAATTGAAAAACTTCAACGACACTTGCGCTATTTCTTCCGAACCGTTAAGTATTTTATATTTTGCTCCTAAAAGATCGCCCTCTATGTGCCAACCGTTATAATTAACTTCATATTTCTGCTTACCGAGAGCCCATCTCGATTTAACTTTACCGAGTGATCTTCCATTTACTTCGATTTCAAAATCGATTGGATTAGCTCCTAAAGTAAGGGGGAGACGCCAAGCGATTAGTTTTTCCTTTACCATTCCAAGTTTATTTCCATATGAATCGTACACATGCATATGTCGTTTAATAGAAGTCATTTCGCCTTTTATTGTGTACTTGACCTCTCTGTTTTCATCATAGACATCATATGTTTCGTTCCACATATATCTATGTTCATTAAAAGCTAAAATACCAGTGCCTGGTGGAATATCGAAAAGTTTTTGCTTCCCTTTTTCACTTTTTGACTCTAGCACCTTGGTAGCTTTATCTAAAGCCTTAATAGGAATATCTACGGCGTCTGAGATTTGATCCGCTAATACAAATTCTAAAACTTTCCCTAAAAGCCCCACAGTAAAAACCTCCCTCATAGCTATTCGTTTATTCAATCATTAAATACTTTACACGACGTTGTACATTGAGGAAATGGACCTCCACAAGCTCTACAACCTTCTGGAATATCATTGTGATCCATCGCATTCCAACAAGGCTGGCAAGCAGTTTCTCCACTCGCTAAAGCTACTGGATCATCCTTCTCGTATAGCATTGCTCCGCATGTATCGCAAATTACATAGTCGCCACTCATAATTGTCCACTCCTTAACATAGCTATCCTATATTTTATAGGATTACCTGCGCCAAGTCAAGAAATTGTAAAGTTTTCCCGGATTCTCACAATATCAAAATATCACAGATTTACGTAACCTGTGTACGGAGAATTATAAAAGAGCCTAAGCTAGGTTAGACTCCTTTATATGTCTACGGGTTCTATTCGGACTTGATGTCTTCCTCATAGATTGTTTTCTTGCGAAGAAATGACCAGCTTATGTATCGCTCTTTTCTACAGACCGGGCAATAAAACTTACTGACCTTATTACCGATGTCTACGAGCTCCTGGCTTTCCGCTTCAAGTTTGCTGGCGCAATTCGGACAATTAAATCGATATACCTTACGAACAGCCTTATCTATTATCCTCATATCATTGCCTCGCCTTATTCAGCAGCCAGAAAAATCGTCTGTACAGTTTGTAATAAACGTCCTTACAACATGGAATTTCTAATCTAGCTTTCAAATAATCATATGAAACCCCCTCCGTAACGCCTTTTAAAATATAACCAGATAGGTCCGGATCGGTATCCGCTGCCGCTCGTTCGATCATATCCAGGCGCTCAGAATAAAATATTTTTGCTTCGGCGCATTTAGCCGTTGAGTCGCTAACGGAATTTGTTTTGGAAAATGCGGCTAAACCGACAGGTCTCTTGCTTAGACCATCCAAGGCAGCGTACGCCTTTTTCCATATTGGATACTGCAAGCAGAAATGTTTAAGCTCGTAGTATCGATGCTTCTCTATCCAGTATTGGTTCTTCTCAGATACCTCCGAACGTATTACTGTTCCCATCAGCATTTTCCCCCTTCCACAAATAGCCAGTTTCTTCCCATAGAAGTTTTGGTGAAATATAAAAATTGATACGTCCGTACTTCGAGTTGATATCCTCGACGCTTGTTACGAGCTGCCCGTTTCTAGTAGCCTTTCCGATCGGCAGCCAACCGGCAATAATGCCGGCACGGATCCACGATGCGTCTTTACCATATACTCTGGCTGCTACTGAAACTGGTACGGAACCTTTGGCGAAGTTATTCTCATCCATTTACTTCTGCCTCCTTTCAGAGGCAATTCTAGGTTAATAACTGCTATTTGTGAAAACAACCTAAGTGGAAAAATGTCATAAAAAGGAAAAACCTATCTAAAGCTCCATTTTTAACCTCTTAAAAAGAGTTGTATTTTCTGCGCCCTCCATCTAATCATGGTCATCTCACAAGGATAGTCTTCATAGCCTAAGGTATCGGAGGTTATAAGTTCTTCTAACACGCCTCGAATAATCTCAACCTCATATTGCTTGTATGGAAATATGTAATCGGGGAGTTCCCTATGTAAAACACCACAATTTGAACATTGCAATCTGCGTATCTTAACCCATTGAGTTTTTCGCCCTTTCGTTCTTATAATTCTTCGAACCTTATCATAATGCTTTAAATGCCCTCCACATTCTGGACAAGTTGATATATTATTAGTAACCATATGCTGCCCCTCTATAGGTGTCTATTTAATCTAGGTTAAAAACAGACAAAAATAAGTGTAGGAGTTGACAATTCCTACACTATAATATATGATTATTAATGATAAATCAATAGGAAGGGAAGTACTATGTTAATAAAATGCCCGGAGTGTGAGCTACAAGCAAGTGATAAGGCAATATCTTGTCCTCACTGCGGATATCCGATTCAACCAAACGCGAAACCAAGAAAGCTTCGACAATCAAACAAGCGTAGACGTTTACCAAATGGATTCGGTCAAATAAGCGAAATTAAAAACCGTAACCTTAGAAACCCCTTTCGGGCAATGGTTACGGTCGGTAAGACTTCTACTGGTAGGCCTATTTGCAAGCCTCTTAAACCTGAATCGTATTTTCCCACGTATAATGATGCCTACACCGCTCTGGTGGAATATAACAAAAACCCGTATGACCTGGAGCCCTCCATCACGGTAAAAGAGCTCTATGAGAAGTGGACGGACGAATACTTTAGTACTTTGTCAGATGAGGGAAGAGGAGTTAAGTCAGCATGGATCTATTGCTCGTCTGTATACGACATGAGAGTTATGGATATACGAGCTCGCCATGTGAAGGGCTGCATGGAAGAGGGTGTCGCTTTTATCAAAGGAAAGACACAGAATCCCAGCGCCTCCACGAAAAATAAAATCAAATCCCTGTTCAACCTCATGCTTGACTATGCCTTGGAATATGAGCTTGTGGATCGGAATTACTCGAGGAGTTTCAATCTCTCAGAAGACGTCATCAAAGAAATTATCACTGTGAAGAAAGAACATATCCCATTTACGGAAGAAGAGATGCAACTGCTATGGAAGCATGTTAATGATAAAATATGTGTTGATGTTTTACTCATACAGTGCTATTCTGGATGGAGACCTCAGGAACTCGGATTGATTGAACTCAAAAATGTTGATCTTGAAAATATGACGTTTAGGGGTGGAATGAAGACCGATGCTGGAGAAGATCGGATAGTTCCGATTCATTCAAGAATACAATCCTTAGTAATCCGAAAATATGAAGAGGCAAAGCGACTTGAAAGTGATTATCTGCTTAATTATGTTGACCCCGATAATAGAAGAAAAAACATCATGTTAACTTACGGACGATATCAAAAAGGATTTAGCAGAATCCGAGATGAGCTTAAACTGAATCCAGATCATAGACCACACGACGGGCGCAAGCATTTCGTAACAATGGCTAAGAAATATAAGATTGATGAATACGCAATCAAATATCTCGTTGGTCATAAGATTTCGGACATCACGGAGAAAGTTTACACGCAAAGAGAGTTTCAATGGCTCAAAGAAGAAATCGAAAAAATATTATAGTCTGTGTAGGAATAGCGATATAGGAGTGGTGTAGGAATAATATATGATTTACATACATTTTCCTACTTTAAGCCACTCCTAACCGCCACTAAAAACCTTGATTTAACAGTATTTAGATGTCATTGATATTCAAGGATGTTTCTATAATAGAAACACAAAACTTCGAAATATCAACGTTTAAGTTCTAATGTGTAGGAATAGTCGAGAAGCAAATAACATTTCTACACTTTTATTCGCCGTGTTTTACTGCTTACGATTGCACTCCGTTTGATAATTCATTAAGGGCTTCCTTTGAACCATCATTGTCAGCCGTAACATTATTATACCTCTTGGCCATAGCAAGAAGTAATAAAGAATGTTTTGTTTCCTCAGCAATAATACCATCAACTATCTTAACGTCATCTTCGTCTAAAACCTTCTTTAGTTCCTCATAGCCTGCCATTGCATCAGCTTCGCCCGCAACATTTTGATAAATAAGATTCGTCGCATCCATATTATACATTGATAACATCTCCTTTGCAAAGTATATATCATTTTATCGGTCGAAATAATCTCTTCACTGCCGCAAACTCACCATTAGCAGCTAGTGAAACTAGAATAGCGTTGAGAGGAATAATACCAAATTCAGCCCATCCAGAAATAGCTCCAATTGCGTAATTCGCTCCTAGCAAAATAATAAGTGCGATAAAGTATGACAAAATCTGGGTAGGTATTCTGTTAATAAATGACCATTCCTTGATAAACTGCGTAATAATAGCCGTACCAATACTTGCCCCTCCAAATGTGGCTAACGTGACCCATGTAAAGAATTCACTCATTGTTTCACCTCCTTGTAAACTAAATCTTTCATATGGCGTATAGGTAGCTTCTCGACATCTTCCATTACTCGCTTAACCGCTCCATTTCCCCCAAGCTTGAAATACGGTCCAGAGAGATACTTCTGAATATTTGTAAGCTCGTCACGGGTTACGTAGCCTCTTTCGATGTACAACATACCAAGGTAGAATATCCTATCATGGCATATACCTAGAAGAAGCTTTGTCTTGTCATCTTTGCGGTCCATGCGCTTTTGTATAATTGCCCAGAATCCGCTAGAAGCCATAACGGCTGTGACAATTGTTATAATATACTGCCAAATTTCCATTGATACCATTTACGAAGCCCTCCTTATAAATATGACGGAGAATTATGCTAACTTCAACTGTACGCACCGGGCTTCCAAGCGTTATCGTCTCTCTGATGATAAATCCACTTGAGATTTATCGGTGATAACAAGTTTACCTTGGACTACCTTAATGGTTTTTGAATAAAGCTCTTCGAAAAGAGTTAGAAGACCATGTCTCTGATCGTTAGACATGAGTTTGTAATAACTACCCATCCAACCACGAAACATACCTTCAACATTTTCGTAATCTATTGTTCCATCGTCGATCTGAGGTTTAAGTTTTTTGAGTTTTCTTCTTAGCATTGTAATGCGCTTTGGATTTATTCTCTCAATGATTTTTCCGGTTTCAGTCAACGAGTATTTGATTTGTAAATATTTATATGTATCGCTCATCTTGACTATATGTGTCTTCTTTTCATTAATGAAAATGCCAAGATCAGCGGCAATGAGTTTAATACCCTCGTAAATATCTTCGAGTTCTTCTTTGGAAGCGCTCATTAGATACCAGTCATCCATGTAACGTCCGTAATATTTCTGACTCCTAACAGTTTTAACATAGTTGTCAATCCGAGTTGGATATAAGACGCCTATGGCCTGTGAGATTTGATCGCCGATATTAACCGACTTCTCCATGAATTTTTCTTTAGTAAGTTTCTCATTATCAATTTCACGGTACTCAAGTTTGTCGAACTTCCTATTAAGGCAGGCATCAAATTCTTCATCCGACATGTATGACACATCAATTTCAAAGTTGTCAAATATGAGATCAAGAAGCCAACCGATGTAGGGATCATAATCGACCAGTTCTAACATTTGGTTTTTGGCTATATCATGTCGGATGTTGTCATAGAACTTGCTGAAATCACCAAACAAAATATAGCCTTGATTCGTACCATTCGCCATAAAATATTTTCTGAGATGTGCCTTGAAACGCTTATTTGCGAAAGAAATTCCTTTGCCTTGAAGAGACGACCCGTTGTCATAAATCAACTTCTTCTTTACTTCAGGCATAAGAACATAATCGCATAAAACATGCCTCACTATTCTATCTCGTGGTTGAAGGCTTGTGATTGGACGTATTTTGCCCCTCTCACGAAGAGTGAAAGCCCCTTCTTGCCCAGGTTCGTAAGTCATTTCCTCAAGCTCCTGTTGCAACATAAATATTTGACGCAGATGGTTCAAAATAAACTTCTGCGTCGTTTCCTTCCATTTGCTGTTTTGTATAGACTTTAAATATGCATCGTGCAAATGGTTTGCGTCACAGATCATCGCTTTATAATTCATAAAATTATTCACCGTAATAGCAATAGTTACCGTAGTAAATCGCATCGGCTTTGTTATTTATCCTTGCTAAAAGCAGGAAAGGACGGCATCTCCTTATCCCTATTTGTAATAGAGCTAATCAAGTACGGACTCCATTGGAGTTCGAGGCACTGTTGTTATTCGCATTACCATTGTTATTCACATTGGCGAAATTCGTAGCCGAACGCACACTCAGATGCCGCCCTTAAGTAACTTCTTGCGTATCCTATTATCAGATTGTCTCCACTTTTTGATGAGGGCAATTTGCTGGTCTATCGCCTCAACGTATTGACGATAGTCGTTTATATCGACCCAAAACATGTTAACGATGTACTGCAGCTCAGATATCAGTTGTTCGCAATTTACAATCGCGACATTCTGAAACTCTCTTCTCTGATCACATTCGCCAATTGAAACAGGATATATTGTGTTGGCCGCTCTTACATTAGCTTCGATATGGCTTGCCAACATGTCAATCCTGTTTTTACAACTAGCCATGATAAATATGTACTTTGGCAAGTCTTCTTTTCGATCCTTACCAAAAGCATACTTAATTCTGACTACATGTTCGAGGTCTTTGATTCCAAAATTACGGACAAGGAGAGCTGTTAATAGAACCCTCAAGTCAACCGCATGTTTAATCGGTTCGAATCTTGAAGGATTCCGTTTACTTGCGATAACACTCATCTATATGTATTTCCGGTTATCGTTTTAAACTCCTCTTCCGTAATCCATCCTTTTACGACGGCGTTGCGAACCTGTGCTTCGGTCCAAAGACCATCGTCATAGTAGCCTTTTACGAGTTCATACCTATCGCTCATGATTTACCTCCTTCTTTACAGATCGACATCGGTCATCATTGCGATGTAATCGACGTCAGCTCGAAGTTTTTGTTCGGCGATTTCAGGCGCCGGAATATCACGAAGCGCGATCCACCATTCATCCTCATTTTTCAAGATGTGGACAAGCTCCATGTGAGGATGCTCCTCATTTGTTGCGCCATCATTGAAGACTATCGGCGAGCAGTTTTTTTTGCTAAAAATAGCCGGATTGACTTCGGTATCGGAAATATAGTTGCTTCCGTTAAGTCCAAGATTGCCGATAACAGTTCCGTTGGCCAAGGTAATGCTATGATTTCTTTCCATCGAGAAATCTCCTTTCAAATTGTTTTCCCAAAAATCTCACCCGGGGAATTTTCTTGTTTTCGCGGAGACAAGCTCCGCAGATTAACCAATAGCAAAGCAAGGACGGACTCCAATGGAGGTCGAGGCACCGGCGTAAGCCGCATGACCAAGGCTATGCACATAGGCGAAATACGCAGCCGAAACGACATCCCTTAACCACCAGCTACGCCTTGTCGGGCTTGTAATGATAAACCTTGGTACAAGTTTCATTAAGGCAAACTGTGACTTGTCGATGGTGTAATTATAAGGAATTGTTGTTCCATCGTTTGCGGGTCTAAATATGAAGCTTCCATACATATTGATTTCATTCGGTAAATCGATGTCTGAATCAACCCAGGCGCCGGCAGAAGGTCTTCCGTTCGTAACCGCGTTCTCAAATAGCGCACGCTTTGTCTTAAGCATGGAACCGAATGCCGATTGGATCGTCGTCCTTGCCGCAGCAAGATTAGCAGTCCGCATAGCTGAGCCAGGATACCCTCCGGTTGTGATGTTTGTGGCGTTCATCTGTGCCGCGTAAAGCTGATCGTCAGGCATAATTACAAGATGGTTGTCTGTGAATTCCGTATCGCCGCAACCTTTCCAGTAGTTGATGTCTACAATTCGCCAGGTTATTCCACCAATAACCCAATAATCGCCAACAAATAGATCTTCGAAGGTACCATTAATAATGTTATTTCGCTGAAGGGTCGACACAACAGTCCCGAGATGTTTACCCCTAAATGTGTTGCGATGCATTTCAACCGTTATCGCGGCCGCAACCTCTGGATTCAATGCTCTTTGCAAGTCGTTGAAGGTAACGCTTTTTGTTCCGTCCGGACCATCAATAATAAAGATGTTGTTCGGATCAAGAACTTGCACTCTTGGATAATCTTGAATTCGCATAATTTATCCTCCCTTTATTACATGTAAATTAGATTGCTTGATAGACTCTGCCTTGTATTGGGTTGCTGAAATTGTCAAGAATTCTACGACTCCTATCGTCTTTGACAGGGAACATTTGCGTTTCTGCTCTGCACGGTTTGATGCAGAAGATAATCCTACCTTCTAATGGCCTACCTAACTCATCAACAATGGCATTACCAGCAGCATCATCGACATTATGTACTACTGCAAATTCATTACTCAAAGTATCCTTAAATGCCTCAAGCAAACTGGTCCTATTTTGAAGCTCTAAGATCGCCGCAGCCATGTTGGCTTCAACATTGCCATCCAGCATGGATTGTAGAGCCGCGAACCATGCATTGAACGTTGCTTCACGATCATTTCGCCAGAAAGCCATCTCAGCCGTAGCAGTACCGGTCTCTGAGTTGAACCAGGACTCCCATTGAGCTCTCCACAGTTCATTAGCGCCAGTTATTTCAGATGTTTGTTCCGCATAAAACGCATGCCATGCGGCTAAAAGCTCAGCAGTCGTGTTTGTAATATACGCCGTTTGAGCACCGTAAAAGTGTCGCCATTCATCACCCCATTGCGCCACTAGAGCATCAATGTTCATCAGCTCAAGAGGTCCCGTGACAAATGGACAGTCTGATGTACCAACACGATTCGTGATGTTGGCTTGGTTGATGACGGTTACTCCTCTGTTGACACGAATGTCGCAAAGAGGGTATTGATTAACCAATGGTGATTTAATCAATGTCGGTCTTACTGGACTAATTGATGGAGTCCCTTTAATTACCTTGTACGAATTGGCTCGGATTGGCAATGTGGCATTAACTTCTAATACAATGGTATCTATTCGATCTTGAACTACTTCTGATTGATCAATTGTCACGGGATATAATGCATCGTTCAGAGTCCATGTGTGATCAAACCATGCCCGACCAAGCCCTATAGTTACAATCATTCCGCTACTAGCTCGAACCATCATTGATGTACCGACATGCATGAATATGCCATCTCTGATGATCCCATCAAATATGCTTGACATTTGAATAGCGTCGTAGCGTCTGTCTTCATTGATGGAGTTGTAGAAACCGAATGTAAGAGCCATCTAGACATCTCTCCTTTCTGAATTGTTTTTCAGAATTTTTCCCCTGGGGTATTTTGGGGATATCGTTTTAAGTAATAATGCTGAAAGTTGGTATAACATCATTGCCTGCATTATTATTTGAGAATATAATCTCAACAATCCTGGTACTTGCTTCTAGACCAAATTCATTTACGATTTGTACAACATCTCCTATGAAGAAGTCTGTGCCGTAAATAAACATCTGAGTCGTTTCAACATTACCCTCAAACGTCTTGACAAATACATACTCGGCCATACGCTGTTCGCCTCTTGACACAAGGTTGGCAATATACTGCGTGTTCGTAAGCTCTCCATCCTCGGTTCTGGATGAAATATCGCGAGCATCCACATATAATTCACGCCTTGCCAAGTCTGAACCACCCCCAATAGAGGTTGTTCTACGATCAACTCCTTCTCCTTCTCCGGCAATAAGAGCTGCTGTTTTCAGTATTCTGTTGGTTTCTAAGTAGTTGCTGTTGATAATGTTGTCGTAGCCAGGAGAAAAGACCACATAAGGGTTTACATCTTGAGAATATGACCGATCTATTCCCATATAAAGACTGAAAACAAATTGATTATTTGCGTTGAGAACAATTTTGAACCCTAGGTTTCTATCCTGGCATAATTCTTTTATTGCTTCATATAAGTTTGTACCAGTGAACTGCGTTTCAATAGTTAGACTTGTAATGCGTGGATCGGTGGATGGCTGAAAAATGAAGTTTGCTATTCTTCTGGATGAGATAGTAGGATTGATAATGTTTTCGTTTAAAAGTCGTTGGATTGCGTTTTGAAAATTTCCACGTAAAATAGTTTGAACCCAAATGATACGTCGATCAAGAACGGACTCTAGTGACCTGCCACGAATGGTTAGATGTCCACCGCTTTCTATATCTGAATTAATTATGCGTTCGTCAATGATCATTGTTCGATCAGATTGCGTCGTCCAAATATAATAGTCTTGCTGAGCATCCCTTAAAATATCACTGTTAACCAAAGTGTAGATTTCAAAGTCTCCAAAGGCGTTATATCGGTCTGTCCAAATAAAAGATTCAAACGAATCAATCAATCCAACTGTTTTGAAGCTTTGATCTAGAATGTAAATATCTATAATCTACACCCCCTCGAAAAGTGTTCGATTCTCAATACGAAATACTAAATTCTCAATTCCCTCTTCTGCTTCGAAGGCAAACAAATTATCACCCTTAGCGAGTTGAAACCAATCGGCGCCCTTATCGAGAGTATTGAGAATATTTGTAAGTCTTCCTTGTCGAAGTAGAAATATTGATTTTCGACCTTTGATTGTCGTTATGATGATGCTATCGGCTGCTACAATACCTGAGCCAGTCATTTGCTGTAGTTTTGTAGTATTGATAAACATTCGCTCTCTTGTATCAACTTTATTCAGTGTAATGTTTCTGGCTGGCCCAAGAGCTTCTATGGTTATCACTACTCCAACTTCAGAATCACCAGAGTATACGACTACTCCTTCTGCATGAACCTGAATACTGCCCATAATTAGAAGAGGCTCTGTAAGGCTTTCGTTCGAGAAGGGGAATTCGAATAAAGGCTCTACTCCAGAGAACGCAGTAATATTATTACCATCAGCGCTTCCGTCGTAGAAGTAAGGAAAGGGACAAACGATGGAAAGTTGAGTGTGAGTTTCCCTCGAAAAGATTACTGGTTCGTTTGCTTCAACATAACCTACTATCTCACCGATTCGATTATCTGTTTCAATAAAGAGTGTTAATGGCTTCTTTATTGGGAAATACTTATATGATTCATGTCGAATTTCTTCAACGGTCTTATCTTCCCATGAGAAGAATCTTACACTCATAACAATGTTTCTTGATGGAAGGCGAGAGGAGTTGTAGATTCCACCATCAGCCGTGACGATATCGGTCATTCTTAGCTCAGCCTTTTCTGGACCAATACCGGTCATATTGAAGACGAGGAACCCAGATTTCTCCGGATTCCTCAGCTCCATGACCATCTCTTCGCCAAGATAGTTTCTAACTCTTACATTATGAATCATACTCCTTCCACCAGTCCTTTCAATTGAGCAAATTGATTCTTTGTCTGCCTGTAAATCTCCAGACGATTGAGTGGTTTAGGAGAGTTATTGTATTGGTTGAATTCAAACTTAGTCTCTCCCGTTGTTTGTTTGGCGCCAGGAGTGTTCGTAACTTCATTCCGAGCCATCTGGCTGGCGATTTGACGAACGTTGTTAATGGTTGGCGTTGCGACTTGCACCCCAGAGAGCATGCGGCTGATTGATGCACTCCCATTTTGAATGTTGGTTAGATCGAGCACGGGGGTGATTGTCGGGACGAGATCGATGTCGGAGTTGATCACGTCGTCAATCTTAGAGATTGCATCTTTGATACTATCAATAGCGACGGATCCAATCTTCCGACCAATGTTGGCCGCATCGTCAATCATGCTAGCCAAGCCATTTACAAAACCTAATCCACCATAGACGCCATCGGCGTAGAGAACTCTAGAAGGAGAATTAATGTCGAGTTCATCCTCTATAGCATCCTTAGCCGACCTAGCAAGCTTCTTGGCTGCTTTGATAACCTCTGCAAGCATGCTCTCCATACCTTTGATGAATCCTTCGGCAACAGCGACACCAAGCTTCTCGAACTCATTAACAGGCTCTAACAGCGACTTGATTCCAGCTTCAGCAGCTTTGGCAACGGCAATACCAGCCTCTTTGGCTTTAGTCTGGGTATTACTAAGCGCATTAGCAAAATCTTGACCATACTTAGTGCCTGTTTGACCGTAGACTGCTTGATTAGACTTAAGACCTTGTTCAGCAGCGTTAGTGACTGTTGTGCCGGCTGTCCTTGCCATCGTTTGGGTATTAGACAGCGCATTGGAGAAATCCTGACCATACTTGGTGCCTGTTTGACCGTAGACTGCTTGGTTGGACTTAAGACCTTGTTCTGCTGCATTAGTAACCGTAGTACCTGCTGTTTTAGCTGCTGTCTGAGTGTTACTTACCGCATTAGCAAAGTCAGTACCATATTTATCTCCGGTCTGTTTGAATGCATCCGAATTAGATTGAAGACCGCTCTCCATTTCTTTAGCAATACCAGTACCGGCGTCCTTAGCTGCTGGTTCAGCATCCTTACCCACTTGAGTAATTGCTGATTTGACGCTACCAGAGCCAGAGGATATCCCTTTTGCGACCTTTTCTGGTACTTCTTTCCCCATTTCTTGGAACACTGGAGAATTGAATTCTTGCAATCCAACGCGCTTAGCATGGTCAATCATCATCGCCATTGCGTCGTTTACACTGGAGGTGCTTGTAAGCCCTTCAGCAATAGAGTCAACGAGGCTCTTACCCTCTTCCACCAGAAGGGGGGCTCCTGAGCCTACGGAGACAGCCAATGCTTGAGTGGCAACTTCGCCGCCTTTTGCCATAACTGTATTAAGCTCTTGTATTTCCTTATCCGAAGCCGCCACAAGAGCCTTTACTTCTCCGGCAGACTTAGGACCAGCTTGACGCAGTTCTTCAAGAAGGCCTTCGTTCAACCCACGACTGGCAAGAAGGGCAATGTTTTCTGCCCATTCAGCTATAGCCTTTTGATTGTGCTTGAGATTTTCTATCATCTCTTTAACGCTGACTTCAGATTCTGTAGATATCTTATTAAACCGATCAGTTGCAAGATCTGTATAAGACTCCAACCTCTGTTCAATCGTTTTCAGCGCTTCATCGATAAGGCCGGTCATGCTCTTTAAAACTTCTTCATTTTCCTCACCAGCGAACGCCGTCTTAAATGATTCCTTTATTGCGTTACCCATACCGGTTAGACCGCTAATGAAGCTCTCAGCATTAGTTACGCCAAATTCCTCAAACACTGTTGATTTCTTGCCGTTTATCCCGAAAGCTTCCTCTGTAGCTTTAACGGCTATCAAAGCCATTGTTGTTACTGCGGCTACCATAGCAGGGGTTTTATTGTTTATTCCAACAATATAACCCTCTGGGGTATTTTCACCGAATTCCTCAAACACTTTCGATGGCGATGCGATGCCAAGGACGCCTTTGAAGCCATCGATTATGGCGCCACCAAGATTCTTTACAGCGTCAACAGCCCCTTTGATGCCTGCAAATAACCCACCAACAAGACCTTCAATCATCGCGCTTGCGAGATTTGCAAAGGCCGTTACAAGCGTTGGCGTATTATTGCGTATTGCATCCGCAAGACCATTGACGAAATCGATTATCATCTTGAATCCTTCATCAATAAGCCTAACTCTCTCTTTAGAGATTGCTCCGATGAAAGCCACGATTATATCGACACCGGCCGAAACAACACTTGGGATACCAGCTGCCAATCCTTTTAAGAACTCAGCAATGATTAATAATGTTGTGGCAACAATATCGCCAATGTTTTTACGTATTCCATCCAATATACCAGTCAACAACTTTAATCCTGCATCTACCATCTTAGGAACGTTGGACAGAGCTGTATCTAGCATCTTGTTAAGAAAGACAAATATCGCATCGACGAGTTGAGGGGCTAAGCTGACAAGAACCTGAATCATACCCATGATGATTTGAGTCAAAGCTTGCATGATTATTGGTGTGCCATCGGCTATCACTTGAATGAACATCAATAATCCTTCACCAAGTGCGCCAACAGCCATGGGTATTAAACTAATAATGGATGTTACGGCAATGACTAAAGCTGCGGCTCCGGCTGTTCCGGCTACTGCTAGGGCGGTTAATCCTGCTGAGAATGCAAGTAATCCGGCACCTATTGCAAAGACACCAACGCCAAGCAGTGCTATCGCTGCGGCCAATCCTAGTATCACAGGAGTTAGTGGTGCTAGAACCAAACCTGCAACTCCGACAACCGCAAACACACCAACCAGAGCCAATAAAGCTAATCCTATTTCTGCTAGATTCATAGAGCCGAGCATCATTAACGCTGGCGCTAGGACTAAAATGGCTGCGGACATTACAAGCATTGCCGCAGCACCAGCCAATCCTCCGGTCATAGCATTCATTGCCACGGCCATAATGATAAGAGAACCAGCAAGAGCAACCAGACCTTTAGCGATTTCTTCCCAGGACATGCTTCCAAAGCTTTTTACAGCCTGAGCTATAATGAGAAGAGCTGCTCCAAAACCTATCATAGCAATGCTTGTAGTAAGTATCTTTTCTGTACTAATGATTTGAGTAAACCCTGCTATGGAGGCAAGAGCTACGCCCATTGCTATGAGGCCTTTAGCAAGCTCCTCGAGACTCATGCCACCAAAAGTAGAAACGGCATTGGCCATAATGTTAAGAGCTGTACCTATGGCAATCATGGCTATTCCTGTACTAACTAGCTTCTCGGGCTTGACAATTTGAGTAAACCCTGCAAATGAAGCCAGTATCACACCAATACCTGTTAGACCCTTAATAAGCTCTTCGATGCTTAGCTCGCCAAGAGTTTTTATAGCATTAGCCATAATAGCAAGAGCGGCTCCAACCGCAATCATGGCTATTCCTGTGCTCATCAGTTTATCTGGCTTGACGATTTGCGAGAAGACTGCAATTTCAGCCATCAATATTCCAACAGCAATTAACCCTTTAGTTAAAGTAGCTATGTCGAGTTGCCCTAGCTTTTCTACGGCAGAAGTAAGTACTAATATGGCTGCCGCGAATGCTATTAGACCAAGTCCACCACTTATTAATTTACCGGAGCTTTTTGAAAGGGCGTTGGCTGACTTGACTAAAATTGCTGATAGAGCAGCGATACCAGCTGCTCCTTTGAGAACTTCTTCCCAGGAGAGATCTGCGACATTCTTCATCGCGGATGAGAGAATTAATATGGCCGCTGAAATTGCGACCATCTGAAGAGCAATTCCTCCCATTTTGATGCTTCCCATGTATTTACTTAGAACGAGCATCGTTGCGGCAAGTTCAACAAACAGGACTGTAATTGCAGCTAGGGCTGCTGCCATATCACCCGCGTCAATCGTCGATAGAACAAGTAAAGCCGCAGCAAGAATTCCGATTGCGGCTGCTATTGTAAGTAGAGTTTGTGCTTTAAGTTTTGATTGATAAGCCTCCAGAGATCCCCGCACACCATCGAGTATTCCTGTTATTCCAGATAGTATCCCAGAAGCACCGGACGTTACATCGGATAAAGAATCTATGAACTTTTTAAGTCCAAGGAGTACCCCACCAAGTAATCCCGTGTTCACCAAATCAATTAGACTTTTGAAGTCTCCGCTCTTAATAGCATCTCCTATCGCTTTACCAAACGATGTAAATGCCTGGCCAATCTTTTGTGCTATTGGACCTACAATGGGCGCTGCCCACTGAAAGACTGCAACTATTACCTCAAAGGCCTTCTTAAACACGTTAGCAATGAATGTAAAAGGGGTAAAGGCTACCTCCACATCACTACTAAATATTTTAAGTGGACCTAGATCAATACCGCCGAATTGTCCAAAGTAGTCTCTAAGTCTGGTGATCCCGGCTTTAACGCCATCAGCAGCTACACTTATTACACTTCTTACTTTATCGAGCACAGTGCCTATTATTTCGACGCCTTTACCGAAAATATCGCCATCTATCGCGGCATTACGAAGAGCCACAATAAAATCACCAAGACCAGCCGTGACGCCTAGAACACCGTCACCAACAGGTAGTAACGCTCCGATTAGCATACCTGCGACTTGGAAAACGGCTTTGATAGCCATTCCAACAAGATCTAGAGCAGCAAATAAGCCTGTTAACGTTCTTTTTACCTTGTCTGCGGTTTCATCACTCATAATGAGTCGTTCTGTGAAATCTCTAAATCTCTCAGTTAGATCTAAAAGCTGCTGAGCAGTAATCGGTGGAAATATATCGCCCCATGCACCACTGATAGCTTCTATAACTTGTAAAAACGCTTTACCTATATTAGTTAAGCCTTCGAGAAGGATGGTTCGACCATCTAAATCGCCCTCATCCACACCTCTCCAAAGTTGCAAAATTGCGTTTCGAGTATCCCCAGAAGCAACAAATAGTTCCCACAATGCTTCGACTAAGCCGCCAAATAACTCAGTAGCTTCGTCAACGTCACCTATCAGTAACTCCCAAGTATCTCTCCATCTCGAAGCAATGGCGTTTCCAACAGCTTCGAGCGTCTCTGTTAAAGTTCGAGCTTCTTGAGCAGCACGCATGCCTCTCTCACCAAAATGATCAGTTCCATCACTGAGTATGTTCATAGCTTGTGCCGCGATGAGGCTCGTTTGTTTTACTTCGAGAAGTGCTTTCTCAAAAGAATAATTCTCTTCAGTCATAAGTCTGGTTATCTCTGTGGATTCTTCAGCAGATGCACCAACTTCTTTGAATACGTCCTCCATTGTTTTGCCGTATTTAGCAAGCAATTCTTCTGAGTTTTCAGTAAATTTCTCAGTCAACAAATATACGTCATTGGCATAATCGCCAAATTGATTTAGCGCTTCTTGTAAAACTGCTTTATCTAGCCATCCCGATTTCAAAGCAGTTCTCATATCAGTAATAGATACTTCTAATTCTTTAACTTTACCAGACATAGGTTCGATGTAATGCGCTACATAACCTTCACCCTGCTTAGTTAAAGTACCCATCTCAACGGCAGTATCAAGAAGTATCTGCTTAAATTCCATAGAAGTGGTTAAGCCAGCAAGTTGCAGCGTATCCCACTCTCTGATCTTCATAGAACCTTGACCGATTGCTTTGCTAACCGCATCAAATACCGAACCCATTTTCTCCATGGGAACACCCGCTAAAGCAGATGCTGAACCTAACCCCTGTATTTGTTTAACTGCGTCTTCTATCTCAATTCCAGAGCTAGTAAACAGTCTAATCGCGGTAGACATTTGATCGAAGCTGAAACTGGTTTCGTCCGCGTAGAAGATGACTCCAGCCAGAGCTTCGCCAACTTCTTTAGCAGACATCTGAGTCGCATTCATAATGGCTTTCATAGAGCCAATTTTCTCTTCGTATTGAGAGAAACCTTTCATCATCGGCTCTAAAAAAAGAGATTGAGCAGCAGCAAGCCCGAAATCGATGACCGCACTTGTAAGTTTCGCGAGGACTGTTGCTACCATTATTTCTAAGGCGCTAAAATTAAACCCTAGTTTATTGGCAGATTCTCCAACAGAATCAAGGGCTTTTCCGGCTCCATCCATGTCGCCAAGGCCCTTTTTAAGATTGTCTATGGATCTAAGACTATCTTGTATCCCCGTTTCAAACTGTTTATTGTTGAATTGCATATCAACAATGCGTTCATCGATTGTCCTGCTCATAGAGATCTAACCTCCTGCCATACAGCATTCGCAATCTTGTCCATAACTGGTTGAATTGCCGAATTGATAAACTCTTTTCCTTGAACAAACCCTCCATTTTTCGTTCCATGTCCATATTGTAAAAGAATGACAAGCGGGGTCCCGTTGCTGGTCATGTTGTTATTAGTCCACATAATAAAAAAAGAACCCCTGGAGACACTCGTTCGGTATCCCCAGGAGCTCGCTGTTAGGCCAGAATCAACAGGAGTAGCTGACGCAAGAGCCTGAATTCCTTCTTGACCATATCGTTCAAGAATACTTATCATTTTTTGCGTATTGTAACCTTTGAAAAACTTCTCAAGATTTTTGAAATCTCCTCCATGTTTGAAAGAAACTACTCCCATTTTGACTAGCCTCCTTACTTCTTCGTTGTAAAGTCAAGGCTGATCCAACCGATGCCAGACTTAAGCCGGCCCCACCTCTTCGCGCCCGGTCCATCAGCTTCCTCAATGATTGTATAGGTATTCTTATCATTGATAAGTGTCCTCACAACGTTTGATTTGGTACTATCAGGACTGCTGCGAACATTAAGAGCGCTAGCCGTGATTGTAATCTGGTATTCTTTAAAAGTCGGTGTTGGCGTAGGGGTTACTGATGTAGTAGGCTCCTTTGGTATGGTTGATGGGGGAGTAGCGCCTTCTCCTACGAACGCCTCGGGTACCCGTTTCGGATCCTGAAGACGCTTGTTCATCTCCCTGACAAGCCAAGGAAGCTGACGAATGAAGTATGGTCCAGGACACACTTTGTTGGCATACCAACAGTGAAGCGTAATGATCATCTCATCGTCTTTCGCCCATGTTGCGATCCAAGCTTCTACAGCTGCTTCGTTCTGAGCACGATTAGCCGCAGTGATTGTTTTAACACCAATGTTTTCTGGTTTCGGCCGCCAGTTAACTTTCTTGAAGCCATAGAATAGCGCTTGTTCCACAGACATCTCAAGCCATTTATTGATCGCAGCATCACTCATACGCCAATCAGGCGCAGGACCATTATTGGCAATCTCGTAGGTGATAGAACGATGATCGTTAATAAAACTTGAAGTGGTCCATGTCCGATTTGTTTCTTCACATCCAAGACCTGCGCGGCCATCGGTACCAATCGCATAACCCATCGACATACCGTTTACAGGGTCAAATGTCATAACCCTCTGAAGTCCAAGAGTTGTTTCAACAGTGAGATTTCCAGCTACACAGTGAGGCGTGTTCCTAGAAATAACGCTAATCCTCGGTTTGGTTCGATTAGGAGACAGACGCTCTATTTCAACATCAGGGTTTTTTCGTCGTGTCTTCGCCACCATCGTCCGCACCTCCTTCAAATTCATTGCGCACGGAATCAGGAATATTATCCACATCTATCACAACCGGTAACTCATCGGCTGAAAGGCATTCTGGACATAAAATATCGCCGCCCTCAGCAGGACGACGACCCATAAACGCTTTGTTACAAATATCGCATTTAAGTGCTTCGTAATTGTTGAACATTATATTGATCACCCTTTCGTGTTCATTTGTGCTCGGCGTCTCGCATTAAGATTTTTGCGATTGTCGAGCATTTGCTTCCTATTCATCTTCTTAGGAGGGGTATTCTTTATGCCACACACACGAATCAGAGTAAGAAGTCTGTTTAGATGCCACTTTTGACACTCCATCGGTATATTTTGAACAATCATCCAATAGTAGATAATCTCCGCAGTTATGACTTCTGTTGATTTCTTAGCCATTGGATCTTCTTTAAACCATGTAGCAGTCATTGGAGCATCGATGTAATTTTTTATTGTTTCAAATATCTCGGATGGCATATTGCTGTAGACATCCGGTTTGACGTTCTGAGTAATTGTCATACAGCGAATATAATCGATTATTTCCGCATTGCTTTTGTCTTCCTTACCGAGAAAAGGCTTGCACCACTTTGATTCCCATTTAGAAAGAGATACGAGAGAATGCTCTAGTTGAAGAGTTTGGGCTTTGATCTTAAAGAATTCTTGCTTCTCTTCATTCCAAAACTCCTGTTCAGGAATAAATATGTCTAACATTCTCTCGCTCCTCTCCTGAGATTATCCCTAATTCTGACGAGTTTCCTGTGGGACAATTGCATTGATAAATGCGGCGGCTTTCTCAGCATCGAATACAATCTCCATGAAGAGCTCGCTGTAAGCTTCGGTTTGTTCAAACCCTTCAGAAATTTCCTTAGACTTCACAAACCGCTTGCCATCCGGAGACTTTTCGCCGTAGGCTTTGAATAGGATCTCTTTGAAAGTCTCCATGATTTTCTTCTGATCCTTGGCCGCCACTATACTTGTTAGCTTTGCGCGGAGTCCTCCGTCAGTCATTGCCTCCATCTCGATGATTTCGGCTTTTGAGAGATTGAAGTAGAAGTCTTCGGTAACTACTTCATCGTTGTAATTCGTGTAAGTAATGGTTTTCTTTAGCATGGTGATTTCTCCTTTCAAATTGGCGACTATGCATCGCGGTTGTATTAATTAGCCGGCTGCGGGAACGCCGAGAAGCGCATAAACCTCTTCTGGAAGAGGAAGCCTTGCATCGACGGCAGGAACTTCATCGCCGGCACCAGCAGAGCTCTCGGGAGTACCATCTTTTCCGTAAAGAATTTCCTCAAAGGCTGCGAGCTTCGTCTTGTCAACCTTTGTTGAGTCAATTGTGATGGATGCCGTAGGTTTGAATCCCGGGACATTCACAGGGGTTGTCGTGACGTCCCATGAGAAAGAAATTGCCTCCGGAGAGTCATTAATGGTCTGGTAAGCCTTCTCGGAAGGGGAAGCCACAGCGCCGTAGATGAGATGCAGTTTATAACCGAAATCATTCATCTCGATATCATTGCCCAGAACCGTTCTGTAAGACAATCCGAAAGTTTGCCTGGACTGCTGACCGACATAGACTCCAGGAGCAAGCTCGCCAGAACCATCGCAGGGGATGAACTCATCCGGATAAGTATAGGCTTCGATGGTTGCGCCGAACTCTTCGGCGGACATCAGAACCAAGTATTTAATATCATCGGCGTAAAGCGGAGTCGGCTCAGCGCCAGAAGGGCTCTCTGTAACGCCAGTCAAACCGTTCCAAGCGACGCCTTTTGGATATTTGCCAGTATTGTCCCTAGGAAACAGGACGCCCTGGCGTACGCCAGTCTCATAAAATCGTTCTCCTGTTTGATCCCAAACAATTCTACTCATTATCGTTTTCCTCCTTAATAGTAGACGTTGAATACGTCATGATTTAGGTTATCTACCGTATAATGCCGATCAAATCGACAAAGAGGCAGGTCAAGAACTTTGTTAGGTATCTCGCTATCTGGGTTTGAGTCAATTACTATAACCATATAGCAGGTTGTGTTTCTATACATTAGATTATCAGCATATTGTGCTTCAACTCTTGAGCGCCTATAGACAATACATGGATACTTCATCTTCACCGTACTCGGAGGTTGAAAGTATACTCGAGACTCTTCATCATCCTTTGTTCCCAGTATTCCAATCAGGATCTGGTGGAACTCAAGACGTCTGCTCATTGTATACACCTCCTATGGTTAGGATAAGACGAGGACGTTGAACTTCAACGGACATAATCTGCCATTTGGAACCCATCCATTGAATATAGCGCATTGTATGGAAGTTATCATAGGCAAACGGATCTGCTACGATGCTCAGCCGATTATCAATGTTGAGATTTGAGTTAAGATTCTCACCATCACGCCATTTACTGGTGTTTCGGAGAACATCGCCGGAGTAATTTCGCTCTGTGATTTGCTCTTGCCAAACCCCCGGGCTAGTTTCCACAGTTTCAGCGTAGCCTATGGCACCGTAATACCGTCCCATTTTGACTGACTCCTTTCGACTTAGCCGTTTGCGCGCTTCTCTAGTACCACAGCAGACTTCGGCTTTGTCAAGGCGCCGGAGCAACGAGTCTCAATGAGATACTTATGTTGGTTGTAGTCAATGTCAAAGTCGTCGAACATCGAAACTTGTCCACCCTTATCCGCACCCATAGCGTAATCGCGTGGATTGAGCAGAATACCCTGCAAAGTAACCACATCGGTACTGTTCGGAAGAGTGCGACTCTGTTCTTCCATTACTTCGACGGCAATAATCTCTTTCACGCGCAGAGCCGAAGCCAGCTCGGTAACAGTCGGATAAATCCGGCGCTGATTGAAGTCGCGTACGAGCAGCATGTCGGTGACGGTGTCTTCTGTAGTGTAGAAGTTCGGGTTGCCAGAACCCTTGTAAAGCTTACGGGCTTTTACTACCTCATCAATTAGATCAAGAGTCGTAATGTCGGAAGGAAGCGTTACCTTCGGAGCAAAGAGTACATCATCTGTCCAAACAGGACGTATGTTCTGTTCATTAATCTTATCTTCTGAATCCACGGCACGACCGTCGCCGATCAAAGCAGCCCGGGCAAGCTCCTCGTCAAGCATGACACGCATTTCGCCGCGCAGCCAGACAACAACATCGAAATCGGTGATGTCGAGTACATCATCACGATCGAGTTTCTGTTTCTTGTATACGGTGGTTGGGGTCGTAGTACGCTTCATAACTGGGAAGACTTCTTCTTTCTTGCGATTACCAGTCATATAGCCTTTTGCACGGGCTTCGTCTTCGGTAAGATCGGCAGCCAGACTTTTAATGCGGGAGAACGGGGTTTTGTAGACCGCAGACAAGAACGGACCAACCCATGTGTCATCTCGCTTAATCAGATCTGGTGTTTCTCTGATTTTACGAGCATCAGGGAATAGGATATCGATGTTTTCGATACCGTAAGTTGCAGCATGAGCAAGAACAGCATCTTTCAAAGATCCGCATCTCTTAGCATCAACTAAGATGGCGCCGATTTGATCATGGGTGAGGGCGAATTCTTTTTCGGTAGACTTATCAAACACGTTGTTTTTCATAACTAATTCTCCTTCATTTTCAGAATGTTCGAGATTTTCGCCCTCACTGAGAGCCTGAGTAATCATGGCATAGACCACAATCTTTTGGGTGTCATCCAGAGTATTAAAGATGTCTTTGACAGTAGCATCCTCTGCATATTTAGCATGTTGGAGAGCGGCATCAACGTCACCGCCATGCTGGACGATACTATCGGCTACAGATTTGTAAATAGCCAGCTTTTGACTATCGTTCATAGCGCGAATAATATTGAACAGCACGTCCATTTGAGTATCGTCAACCATATATCTGGTTCTGTCCCGCAATCTAGCCTTTTGATCCTCGGTTAAGCCTGCAAGCTCTTCGTTAAGAATCTTTTGACCGTCCGCATCGGACATGTGTTCAAGGGAACCATCAGTCAGCGTAAGACCGGTGTAGATAATTGCCTCTGTCTCATCAATGGACGGTTCCATGCCATCTCCATGAGCAAAGCTTAAATTATCAATTAGCGCGCCAGGATTGGCGCCGGAAAGAACTAAGCTGACCTCACGAATCATGCCATGAATAACAGCTTGTCCTTTCTGCTTAAGAGAATTGGCATAGATAGAAAGCGCTGTAATATCGCCATGGGAGACAAGGAGCTTTGCATTCTGGGCGGCGTCAGTTTCGTTGAACTTACAATAGGCATAAACACCGTCGTCTCTGTTCTCCAGAATAGCGTGACCAAGGACATTTGCCGGTTCGTTATGTAGATGCTGCCAAACAAGAGGGACTTTCTGACCGTCATTGTGTTTAAAAGCATCTTTCAGAATTGTACGACCATCAGAGCATTTCAGCCCTATCTTGGTTGCGTAACCACTGAAATCAAATTTTGTTTTAGGTTGCATTTGATTAACTCCTTTCAATTATCGCTACTTAACCTTCGTAGCGATAGTTTCTATAACTTGACCGAGCAATGTTTTGTATTGTGGGTCTAGTTCCTCAATCTTCTCTGGATTCTTGAGTAGTGTCTCGAATATTTGAATCTTTTGATCCAATGTGATATCGTTTGGATCGGTAGCGCTTCGATTGAGGTTCTTATTGCGAAGCTCATCGGCTTCTGGATCTTTAGATGGCCTCAAGCCAAGAATAGATCTCATTTCATTCGAGGACATAATCTCGTTGCGCGTGTACTTGTCGGCCACATTAGCCAACTCATTAGCAGGCACAAGTCTGAAGATATTCTTGAAATACATGACGCTTTGTCGTTGGCTTCTAGCCGTCTTCGTTAGAAATTTTCGCTTAAACTCATCGACAATAGCTGATAATATCGGCTCTACTGTTCGACTCATGTAATTTAACATAGTGGCTTCGTCTGCTGTACCATCGAACACTGCTTCCGTAATACCCAACTGGCTATATAGCATACTCGTTAGATACTGAATTTGGCCCATTAGGTTATTCTCAGCCGGACGATTCAACTGTGTTATGCGCTCTGTTCCATCGGTATACGCAATACCATACTTGGTGCCTGATAGTTGCGTTTCGATGTCTTTACGACGCTTTTCAGCTTGTTCGCGTCGTGCTTCCGTCTTGATTACATACGGAAGCTGGATAATCACATCAAGCTTTCCAGATCCACTTTGTTCGTCAATTGAATCTAGAATATTAAGTTTTCGAATAAGTCTTTGAAGAGTGCCGTTTGGCTCGTTCATAACCGCATACAAAGGATTCTCAATAATGGCAACCATCTTTTTTGGAAGAATTAGGTTTTCACGAAGTCCCGTTCTATCATTGTAGACACTAACTTGAACGTGCTGTGGATACCATTCAAGAATCTTCCCAGTACGCATAGTATTGATTTCATAGGATCCTGTGGTTTTCGGATCAATAGTAGTATCAACTGGGATTACTGCAACACAGCCCTCATCGAATAGCGACATCACTATATCTTGAAAGAAGGCCCTTCCTGTCTGATCGACATTTGCCTCCGTTGTCATACAGTAATTGAGACCGGATTTAACATCCTCCTCATATGCATCATTTTCATCAACACGCACATGGCGAATAGATATGGCAGCAACATCAATAGCCACCCGATTATAAACAGCAGTAACAATTGATTGCTCATTACTTCCACGTCTTCGAGGACGATCGGGCCTAGTATAGGAAACAGATCCAATTTCTCTAATATTGATACCTCCGGTAGGGTCTCTATTTCTGAAGGCGTCCCAGGCATGTTTTAGCCTAGCGCCAAATGATTGTTCTGGCATAGGGTTACCTCCTTCAATTGAGTATTATGCCTGCATAATAATTCCCCCTATCAGAGGATTACTCAGACTTTTTTGTATGGTGCAGAGCTTCTGTAGTTTATCTCACCCCTATTCAAATGCGTCTTTGTTTGCTTTATAGGCGACATAAGCATCCATCATCGCCGCAACACTGTCGATCTTTTGGTCATAACGCTTCTTTAATAACTTGCGATTACCATTTGTATCCTCCAAAGTAATAGCGTTACCCATAGTAAAAGACATAAGTTCTTGGTCAAAGATGAGCATTCGCTCCTCAGAAAGTGTTTTAAGCTCTCCCAAAGGGACCGATTCGGTTTTGGAGCCCTGAATAACCTTTTCAATTCCATAGGAGCCATTTTCCTGTTCCCAGCGCGTTACAAACTCCTTTGCATTGTAAGGATCAAACCCAAAACAGCGAACATCATACTGACATTCCTCGTTGATAAACTTGTCAAGGTCATCGTAGACATCCATCATGTCAAGGACAGTACAATCAAGTACCATTAAGGATCCCTCTGCAATAAACTCATCGTACTTTATACGCATAGCGCCGGGCAATTTCATCAAAGTAAGCGATGAAATATAGCATCTAGTCTTAACGCCAAACTTGTCTTGTGGTAAAGGGAAGAGAAAAGTAAAAGCACAAAAGTCATCGCCCTGAGAAAGGTCGGCGCCAAGAGCACAAGGCATTGACCAGAAATCTCTTCTTCGATGAGGAAGAGTTTCTTCATATGTAAAGAAGTAGGTGTACCCTTCCATGGGAATTCCAAACCTCTTAGCAAGAATATCGTTGCGTGCCGCAGGAGCTTTTTCCGCTCTTTCGACATCCAAATGATAAGTTTCGTAGGTAACTGTCTTTCCAAGGTTGGGATTTGCTTTCAACCACTTAGAGGGATCGCTCACTTCCTGAACATCGTCAAGTCTGTAATACCAAATAGAAACATGAGGATTGATATAGTCCCCTTTGAGAATGTCCATTAGTTCCATTTTGATGGTATCGCCGCTACTATTCCGAACTGTTCCCTCCGAGCTCATCGCGATGATTAAGTAGTCATCAAGCTTTGATGCGCCTTGCTCGATGGCGCCGACGACATCTTCTCGTATGTCGCCAGAAAGCCATTCGTCAACTGAAGCAATCTTTGGCCTGAGTCCTTGAAGCTTGTCGATGGACATTGGACGGATCTCGAGGAGTGAGCCTGTGAGGAAGTTCTCGACACCCTTCTTTGTAGAGGCGAGTTTTACTCGATTGGCTCTGGAACCGGTTGTGTTCTGTAAGGATCCCTCTGTTAAGAACTGAAAGAGTGGCCCTCTGGAGCGGGTGATAGCGGTACGTATTGGCGACATCACTTCATCTGCTTGCTTCATTGTCGGCGCTGTAGTGATTTGATGCGTGGTCGATGTGTCGACATTGAGAAAGTAATTCTGAATACATGAGCCGTACATTGACTTAGCAGCACCGCGAGCAACAATCAGGTATTGTTTATTGATTAGACGTTTCTTGACCATCTTACGGACATAGCGACCACCATGACCATCCGGATCCGGTTCATACACACTTCTCTCCACAAAGTAATACCAGCCAAATACCTGCTCTGCCCAAAGTTTAAAAGTATCAAGAAGTATTAAATCGGCGCCATCCGTAAGAGTAAGTTCGCACTCGCAATACTCGATAAAGCCTTCAACTGCATCCTCATCGTAATAGATTCCTCGATTAGCTATGAGATCATCTATACGATTCATTTCCATTGAGATCTCTTTGCATACTGGAATGTGTCCGCTAAGAACTTCCTCCCGGAATTTAGCGTAGTATCTCGGAGTGGCCGTATTTGATAAACTCATTCTGACCCTCCTTGATTATCTTGTAATTACCTCCTACTTATAATAGGCTTTATTGCTTTGATAACATCTTGCCCAAGGGGAGTTTTTGAAAGGGCATAAAAAGAAGCGGCAGTTGACCCTGCCGCCGTAATAGTTTTTACAACATCCATGCCTCGTTTATAGTCGCTTGGGTTTAGATCGCTATACTGCCTCTCCAGCTGAAGACGATTAGTAAGTGACTTGAGCTCGGCAGTTGAAAGATTTTTTGAACCTCGTCTTAATTGAGCTCTAGACTTTTGATAATCGCCAGAGCCTTGAGATTTTTTAGTACCAACACGTCCATCTGGTCCTCGCTCGCGGCGAACGCCCCACTTCATACCAAGAATACCGTAGTGTTGTAAAGTATTAGGATTCACTTCCATTTTGACTAGCCTCCTTTGAGCTCTGAATAGTTTCAGCTTGAACATTGAGACGCCATTCGAACTCATCGCATTGTTTCTTGATCGAATCGACCAAATAGCCCATCTGCGGAGGATCGAACATGAGGCGAACTTTCATATAAACATAAGTCTTGACTGCGTTTAGATCATTACGATCTTCAAGAAAGGAATCCCATGTGTCTTCTTTGTCTTCAATACTGAAGCCTTCTATGGGACCAAGACCAAGCTGATTCAGGATTGTAAAGACAGAATTAATGTTGAGTATGAGCTCCATGTCAAAGTGTTCATACTCTTCCTCAATCCCAAGAAGCTTTTTCACAGAAGTTAGAATGCTGTTCTTAGGATCTTTGGTTTCTTCATCCTCTGAATCGACGACGATTACATCTGTGTCAGCCATGGGCATGTATCTCCTCTCTTTCGTTCTTTTGGAAGCCTTGCGAGTAAAGATTCATTAGCGTAATGGATCGCGTTGTGCGTATCGTGAGTTGTGCAGATCAGATTGTTAAGGTTGAACACACAATCTCGTCCCTCTTCAATGTCTTCAAGTGTGATAGGATTAATGTGATGAATTAGGATGCGGACAAATATCTCTCTGTCTGGAACCCCAAGATCACAGCCACCATCTCGAACAATTACTTTGTCCCGAACTTGTCTCCATTCTCGAGATCGGTATAGAGCTTGATTAATATAGCGATCGAATCCGAATGTGGATCGTCCAACTACTCCTCCGATCTTCAAATAGAGGAAGCGCTCTTCGAAAGTTGGTAGACGACGAAGCTCCCTGTAGGATTTAATCATCTTCCACATCTCCTCTCGAACCGGTGTAGCTGCGCATTGCATTAAGAGCATTGATGTAGAGTTCTTCGACTCGTTTAGACGACTGGATGGCTTCGGTCTTTGCTTTCTTGAGCTCGACCTCTTGTTTTAGGAGATCCCGCTCAAGGCGCTCTTTGCTTGAGGCTAATTTCAGAAAATGCGTAACCACTTGAGAGCTTGCTGTACCATTCATGAGCTGCCTTTCGGCCAAATCGACAGCTAAGGCAATCATCTGATTTTCTCTTGCCTCTGGCGTTGTTGCTGGAGGCCGCTTTATTGGTTTCTTTGGATCTGGTTTACCAGGATTCCGCATGACTTTGGCCTCCTTTAAATATAGTTTGGGGGCATTTAAGAGCCAGCGTCAAGACCCTTGAAAGGAGCCCAGGCTCACCAACCCTGAGTAGAGAATATCTAATCAGACGCTGACCCTTAGACGCCCCCAAACCAAAAGGGAAGGCCTAAAATATCCCCGCGGAGAAAAAATGAGGAGTTCGGCGATTTCGGGTGGGGGTAGCCTGCGCGAGCACCACCCCCTATCTCCAGTCTTTCTCGGTAAGGCTCTACTTAGCTTTACTTATTGATGATTAATTGATTATTATACTGAATCAACCAACTTTTCTTGTGACTTTAACGTAGTTTCCAAGAAGATTCAATTGGACAATCTCATCGATGGCTTGCTCGATGGCGATAGCATTATCAGCATCGCTTAATTCATCAGAAGTTTTTGCAATTCTTGCTAAGTAAGAACACGAATTGTAATTCTTTGATGAATCAAAAGCAAACCAAGAATCGAATTGTGTAAAAGGATCAAAAGGGTTGTCAGCCGTGGTTAGCATTGCCTCCCGCATTAACCCTCTCCTCCTTCCCATGTCGCCTGTACACCTAACATCACTGTGTCGGAACTACCACCATGAAAGGAGTATTTAAACGACTTGTTGTGTAAGTGTTCAAGAACGGACAAACTTTTGTTACGCATTGCGTTTCTCCTTTCATTTGTATAGTTCATTCACTAAAGCTGACACAGAAACGCCAAGAGCTTGAGCAACTTCGGCTTGTGTGTAACCAGAGTTTAACATTGCCTGAGCTCGTTTAATCTTAGAGCTTGAGAGCGATGCGCTTTCTCTTCTAGGCGTGGCGTACTGTTTAACAGTGTCAAGGTTGGTGTTGTTAAGTATCTGGGTCAGCATGTTATTACTAACGGCACCGGCCTGTATAGCTTCCCATTCCTTAGGAGCTATGTCTACCCGACTCTCTTTTCTGTTAGCCCCGGTACGGGTTCTTGCTTCGGCTAGGGCCTGATTCTTAACTTTGGTGATATCATCCTTATCCATGCCAGGATTGGCCTGTACTTTCTTAGTGACCACGGCGTTAGCAATTATTTGAGCCTGCCTCTCCAGAGGCCGGTTCTTCTGGGCAACATTGAGTTTTGCATTAAGGGTGCTAACCTCCTGGGCATAGGCGTTCCGTGCTGAGGGGCTGTATGGTATAGTTTGCGTCGACACTGCTTCTTTCCTAGCCGTATTAGCCAAGGCCTTTAATTGACGGGCATGGTTCTCATATACACTTTCCATGGGGGTCCCTGACGACATAGGTTTCCCATTTACCTCTAAGGCCCCTGTCCTTGGGTTCCATGTAGCCTCTGCCATCTTGGTGGATCGGGTGGTTCTAGCTACTGTTTGTCCATTGGAATCCACATAAGTAGCTCCCGTTTCGGTGTGAATTTTCTGTCCTGTCTGAGGATCTACATCGATTCTACTCTTCCTTTCAGGAACGCGAATCTCTGATGATGCCTTGGAGATGATTGTGGAGGCCCCACCTCTGGCGCTACCTTGATACTTCTCGGCAAGAGAGGCTATACCATTGTCGATGTATGACTGCTTATAGTTTAGATGATGCTTTTCAGAATCTATAATCACCATCGAATGTCGAACAGCGCGTGCAATCTCATCAACATTGGCCCCTTTAATTGTCATATCAGTTATGAGGTTAGAGACCTCTCCCATCTTGGTCTGCATTGTTTGAGGTTTAATTCTTGGCATTCCCTCATAAGCAGGATAGGATTCAATGGGATCAAAATTCTGTAGCCCTTTAAGGGATGCTTGGGTTCGAATAGCACCTGTCGGGTTTGGAATAACAATTACTGTGTCTCCATCGAAATCCGCACCTGAAAGCTTTTGAGCAACTTTAGGGTTTATACCTACAGCATCTTGAGCATTTTTCATTATGGCTTGGGCTGATGGAGATTTGTTATTTACCGTCAGTTGCGGAATTTCAAAAGTTCCTCCATGCGGATGGCGAATTAATACTACGTTTTCACCATCTCTATAGCTTGGAGCATATATTTCTCCTTCTTTTAAATCCGTAACTGGAAGAATTACTTTTGTAGATTGACGAGGAAGTGCGGCTGCTTTTAAATGAACGGCAGCAGCGTCACAATCATCGGCAAAAGAAATTAGAAGCTGTTTTCTAACCGCTGGATTAGTCAAGGATGATATTTCTTGATATTCTTCCTTTTTAAGCTGATATGCTAATTCTAATTGCTGTTTTGCTAAAGCGGGGGATTGCTTTGACATAACCTGGGAGGATATTGTTTTAGACCAGTTGTTCCAGTCACCTTCTTCATTAACGATGTTTAAGGCTCCTTTTTGGCCATCCACTTTTATAGTTGAACCAAAAGGATTATCTGGATCATCCTTCATTACTTTCATGGCATCGGTCTTTATGCCAGTATCATTCTTATTTGTGTTAAAAATGATATTTACGCCATCAGGCATATCATCAGAATATATTGCCATGCCTTTTAGATAGTGTGTACCATCAACCCCGATACGAACTTGAGCATATTTTGAATCTCCAAGATTTAATTCGTCTACTCCTCTGCGGAGCTCAATTACGCCATCTTTTGCTTTTCCTTCTTCTCCGTATCTGACCATAACGGTATCGCTTTTAACAGATTGAATGGGTTTTAAACCAAGATCGGAGTAGGTTCTTCCAAAATCTTCAGAGCGACCCATTATTGGTTGAATAAGATCCTTATTGTTAAAAACTTCGGAATAAGTGCTATCTGGTCCAGCTAAAACTTTTACGGAAGTAAATTGGCCAGGAATACCTAACTGCTCAACTTTAACATAATGAATTTTGTATCCTTGCTCACGGAGCTCTTCTATGGCCGTATTAAGCTTTGTCCGACTAACACCAACATGGTTTTCAACGCCAGTTCCAACATCAATATAGCCAAATTTCGAAACGCTCTCTTTTAGCATATTAGATGTCGCTTGCGTTATTGCTGCTCTTTCGGCTTTGGCTGGGTCAAGTAAACTTCGAACAGAAGACTCATTGATACCCATCCGCTCTCCAATGGCTACGTTCGACATTCCTTTTTCTTGAAGCCTTATTGCCATGGCTACATTCGCAGCCCTAACTTCTTCTTTAGCTAAAGATTTACGAGCACGCAATTGTGACGTTGTTATGCCAAGCCCTCTAGCAATTTCAACTTCGCTAAGACCTTGCTTCCGTAATTCATCCACAATTCCAAGGAATCCGATAGCGCTTTGAAAAGGGTCTTTACCAGAGCCCCAAGGGTATCTGCCTGAGCGTCTTGGCATTCCGTAGTGCTTTAGTTCTGACCTCATGACTTACCCTCCTGCTCTTATTTGGTCTATCCTTTTATCAAAAGCAATGATTTTGTCCATAATGTTAAATATAACTTCTGGTTCCGGATGATGAACAAGAACTTCATCTAACTGATACAAACGAAGTTCACAATCAATGTCTATTGGCTTGACATTATATTCTAAACAGAACAATGCCGCATAAACCTCTAATTGTTTTAGGGATGCAGGGGTTGATCCTGACTTATAGTCGTGGATTCGTAGCATATTTTTTCGGAAGGAAATCGAATCTGCAGTTCCAAAACAATTATCCGAATAATACAGAATTTGCTCGGTCTGCATTTTGAACCCTATAGCGTCATTCACATAAAGATTCAAAGTTTGATTCTTTCTCGGAAGCTTTACCCCAAGTTGGATCAGCCTATGGGCTAATTCATGAAGTTCAGTTCCTTTCTGAGCGGCCATATACTTTGAATATGTAGCAACCAGCTTGTCCTCATCGTAATTTATCCAATGATATTTACTAGCGCTCAGAAATGCGTGAAGACCTTCGAGGCGTGAATGTCTGTTGAAGTTCATCTAGTACCTCCTCTTTATTTGCAGGATAGATGAATCTCGAAAATGACATCTCATCAAGCATATCAACATAATGATCTTGATTTGGCTGATGTTCTGCATCTTTACTCTTTTTACATTCTAGGACCGCCCATTTATTCTTATAGAGGATTGTTAAGTCTGGGAATCCCTGAAGATAGTTCGCATCATTTTTTAAAACAATACAACCAGGAAAAAGAGCTTCAAGTTCGCCTATCAATTTAGATTGAAATACGCTCTCTAACATTTGGGCGGCCTCCTCTCGAAAAAATAAAAGAGTATGAATACATACCCATTCTCCTCTATTATACCGTATGTTCTCGATGCGAAGCCTTAAACATTAAGAAAGCGATGCTCATTAAAACTGCGTTTATTTTTCAGTGCTTTTTGAATTGCTAAATCTATGACCGACATAGATCGAAGATAGTAATAATATAAATTGGTGAATGGAGTGTTCATCCGATCAATTCTTCCTGCTGCTTGAATCATCATTTTATAAGAATAGTTTTGCGAATAAAATATCATCGCATCTGTTTCAATGCATTCCCATGCTTCTGCTCCAGCCATATATTGAACTAAATACAACCAAGATTCTGTAACTGGAATTTGTTCATGCTTATGGCCGTTCCATTGGGTCGTTGGTATATTCAACTCCTTTCCTAATTTGAGAAGAAGATCTAATTCATAATTAAAGTTATAAAATATTATAAGACGAGGATGTTTTTCAGAGAGCGCCCTTATAGCTCCAAGTCTTGACGGATCGGTATTAACAATACGCCGTAATACATAACATAGTTCACTGATATCTTTGATTGGGCGATTTTCATAAGGATGCCATCTTTTTACCATGGCCACATTAAAAAGATCTCTATCAAATTCAGTAATAATAGTTTTATCATGAGCTATGGTGTTCTTTTTAAAACGCATATTAACAATTATTTGGTCACGAAAGCGAACAAGCCTTGTTACTTCAACATAACGGTCTATCTTTGGAAACTTGGAGAAGTTACTATACACCACATGTCGGCGAATAAATTCGGTTCTATTTTTATAGAATCTATTTGCTATGAAAACCGGTATATAGTCAGTCCAAGTATCCCCTGGTGTGGCGGTTAGTAAAATCCAATTATTACTTTGACAAATTCTAAGAAATGATTTTACCCAAGCGCCAGATCCGACAACTCGCTGCTCATCGAAAATAAAAAAGGCATGTTTTACATCTTTGTATTTATTGATATTATTCCAAGAATCAACTACAACGCCAACTCCGTCAATGTTAACCTCTTTATTTGTTGAGAGGAGAAAGGGACAACACTCTCGTTCCCAATCGAGCTCATCACGCTTTCTAGCCGTAGTAATAATATAAAGATCTTTAGGCTTCTTCATCGCGGAGTATCCACCCGTGTTATTTATTTTAATTTTACCATCACATTCCTTTATAAAATAATAAGCAAGTGCGGTGCGAGATTTGCCGGAGCCGACCCCACCACATAGGATGGAGCCGGTCTTCAGCTTCTCTATAGCGATTTTTTGATGCTCATAAAGCTCAATCGCCATCTTGTTCTCCGATAAGATTTTCGGCGCTGTCGGGAACATCGTAGTACTTCTTCTCGAATTCATCTTCGGCGAGAGTTATGTACATCGATTTTACATACGCCTTAACTCCGGACTTACCGTTGACGTCCCAATTATACGGGCGAATGATAAGATCGACGTCTGTGATTTCGGCCCAATCTAATAGTGATATGGACTCATCATCAAGCGTCGTCTTTCCTCTAGAGGTAATTAAAATTATTTTCGGAGGAATATTGTCATAGCTGACAGCTACTTGAATATATCCCTGAGGCTCTTCTTGCTCATCTCTTGGTTGAAGCCAACGGACATTCCAACCATCTTCTTCAAGAGCTTTAGCAAGATCTTCTTCTAGGAAGACGCAGAAGTTACGCCTTCCGGCGGGATTAAATTTCCCCTCTTTTCCACTGAAGTTGCGAAAACCAATGCGAGCTCCCTCGAGTACGATATTGTTTTTAACCATGATTGTATCTCCTTTCAATATTTAAAATGGTAGACCTGGACATGAAACTAAATGAGGGCATTCTTCACAAGAAGGATACATTCGCTTAGGCTCCTCTTTATCCGAGCAGTCTAAGAGCATCTTTTCATACAAGGCACATTCCGGACTTAACGAACATTCCAAACAAGTTATGGTATTACCACATGGAGGAGTATCGTTGAAGCCGATTGGATAATCGATCTCTATCTCTTTGTCCCCGATGAACCATTCAATGTCTCCGAATACAGAAATATCTTTGACAGCAGAGTCGACTAGACCAATGTAGTAATTGCGGTCTATATCGTCCTCCTTCCCAAGATTTGAAACCATCTCTGCTTCAAGCCATCGATAACCCTTACTTCCTGTAGCGGCATAGTATTTTCCATCCTTCTCACGAAGAAGAAGTCCACCGCCACATCCTGGCTTAATCGGACAGAATGAACCGGCTTTACCAACGAAGTGATAGTTATGTTCATCCTCTCCAAGACCTTCGTTCATGTCGAGATACAATGCCGAGGTAACGGTTTTAGTCTCGCACATATCACCAAACACTATGGGCTCATGAGAGAATAAAGTTTTAAATACATATGGCTGCGCAAATTGCGCTCCTGTAGCAGTCCATGTTCCAATAAATTCCTTTTCGGCATGCCAACCAATTTTTGCAATATAGACCGCATCGTTTACTAGACAGAATTTCTCATATGTTTCCTCATGCTCAAACTCATACCCATACTTCTTACCGAACTCATAAACGAACTCAATAATTTCTGGAGTCGCATCGGGAATCTTGATGGAGTCGGTCTTGATGTGAGCAACTGTAAACCCCTTCTCCTGAACTGCGAATTGAAGATCCACCATAAATAGAGCTCCGCGTTTAGCAACGATGTTGTCAATGTTCCTAGGGTCTCTGAATGGATTCTCAAAGCTTGCCGAGGTAAGTCCGTATACTGAATTAATTGCTGTTTTGAGTCCGTTTGAGACATCTTTGAGGGTGAATTTCGGATTCTGTCCGAGAGCATCTTCGATGAAGGGGACAAGTTTACCATTGAGCAGGGTTTTTAATGTCTCATAATCCTTATGCTTGATTGAAACTCGACCAAGCTTAAGATCGCTGAAATTCTTGGTATAAGGACCAAACAAATTTAGCTGCTCAATACTTGTTGGATGCATGGATACTGCGTCAAGAACCGGAGTGTTGGTGTACATTCCTGGTTCTGCATAGACTCGGCCACCCTCGCCGACAACAACACCACGATAAGTACTAACTCCATTCTCGAACTTATATCCGGGGAACATCTCACTTAGATCAGTGTAGACAAACTGGCTTTGTGGTTTCTTTTCATCACCGAATACAATCTTAATGGTATGCTGATTGGTGGTATCATTAACAGATAATCCACTAAGTGCCGCAAGAATTTGCCTAGCTGCCCAGTCTCCAGAAAGATGGTTGAAGGTTGCTTCTGTTGCATCAACATCGTTTCCGCAATAATCTGCAACTTTATCCCATAGCTCTTCCGGAACATCCTCTTCCCAGGGAAGACCAAGCTCTTGATGATGAATCCCTAGTTTAATTTCCCATTTTTTAAGACTCATCTTATTTCCGGCTGAAGCAAAATCATAGACATCTGTGTAAGACAGATTATAGGCCTCACCAAACATCGCATTCCTGCTATTATTGATAATTCTCTGACTGAGCTCAAAGAGCTTCCTGTTATCATATCCAATATATCTTGCATAGCAGATATGATTATCATAACGCCGGCAATTGAATCCAACGAGTCTGAACTTAAAGAGTTCCTCCATATCTTGTGGAGACGGGTTAAACATCTTGACTTTCTGCCCGCCGGCTTTCTTCCAGACAACAACAAATAGATTCGGGAATACTTCAACATCGAAGAATATTAATTCCTCGCTATCATATTCCGAAACAGTACTACTTATCTCGTCGGAGGCGAACTGCATCTTATTAACAAGCTTGATACAGTAATCTGACTGGTTTGTTGAGTTGTTTGCAAAGGAAAGAATTTTCGGACGCATATCGGTAACATCATAGTGAAGTCCAGATTTATATGCATCATCGAGAATTTTCCAAATGAAGTCGACACTTGGTTTTGTTCCTGGATGAATCTCTTTCTTGAGATTTCGAGATATGAGATCGCGAAGACTTTTCTCGCTTTGAACAGTATCAAAATTAATCACTGGTTTTTCTCCTTTCAAAGGGAGCCCGCTATTTATAGTGGCGACAGGGATGTTGTTACATTTAGTGAGCCTACGCCTTAGCGAACTTTTTCCCGTGAATACTTTGATTTCGATTCCATCAGAATACACACGGCTAAGTTTACTTACATCTCCATCATATATGTAATGCAAATGAATACCGGCCCCCCCTTTGCTAAGCTCAGCATAAGTGGACGGCCAGGCACTTGCGGCTTCGAGATTTAATTCTAAAGATTTTTCTCCAGAACCATTTTTCAAATCGAAGTCGATTACAATATGTTGGGTAGGGGGTTTTACATAGTGAAGCTCCTTAGTTTTTAGATCCGATAGTTTTGTTTTAACATCAACCCATTTACCCTCTGGTATTTCACTTACAACCGTTGCGTACTGGGCCGGACGATCCGCCAGCAGGTCATCAAGTATAGAGGTATTGCTATCAAGAACTAGTGAGATTGGTTTTTCTTCCTTAACTGGCTCGCTTGCTGTAAACTTATCAGAAATAAACCCACTATAATAGCTGCGTATTTGCTTCCCATCAACGCGGGTATAATCAGAAAACACTTTGAAATACGACTTCAACTCTTCCCTAAATTTATGACGCGGAAGTTTGAACTCGACAAGAGCTTCATCGCAATACACTTTATACATATCATAAGCTTGCTTAAGGTTAGCTCCATCTTGCTCCTTAAATACATGATAGCTTGCCTCAACAAAATTAAAGAACACGTCTGTTTGAAACATCATCTCCAAAGGTCTATAAGACGCATAATAATTTTTACCCATGCTTCTATACACATGGAGACAATGATATGCTATTGCGCCAAGCTCAAAATCGATTTGAGACATCAAGGTATGATAGCGCTGAGTAAGTACCTTGTTTCCACTAGGCTTTACGTCTATAAGCCTGCGTATTATTCCTGATTTCGCATCCGTAATCTTTACAGGTTTGTTCGTACCCATAAATAAGAAAGCATTCGAGCGAGCTGTATATGACGGTTTATACAACTCTCGCATCGCCATCTCCTCGTGGGAAACTATTGAGTTTAACTTAGTGTTGTCCTCGATTCGCGAGAGGTCTCCGTCATGTTGAATGGCGATCAAAGGATTAGTCTTGAATTGTTCCGTCGAAAACGTATTATTACTGCCAGTCAACGCCTTAGCTTCAAACATCGTGTAATATCCGGGAAAGAGTTTTTGCACAATATTTAAAAAGGTTGACTTTCCACTCCCTGCTTCTCCGTATAGCACAATAAATTTCTGAATATATTTAGCCTCTCCAGCGACGATTGCGCCTATAGCCCATTCAAGCTTCGCACGCTCTCCAGGGTCATATAAAGTACTCATTATTTCGTCGTAGGCTTCGAACGCGCCTTTTTCTAATGGGTACGGTAGAAATCTGCTTATATAGTCAATCTTTCTCATCTTATCGTTTGCAAAGGTTAGGTTCTCATCGAGCTGATGGGAGTTATCTGACATCTGCGTAAGATAGGTTTTAAAATTTGTCCACATCTTTGATGAGAAGTTACTCATTCGCTTAATAACATATTTTTGTCCTGGGTACTTCTCTTCTTGGAGTTTTTTATAATCTTCTAGTTCTGAATCGACCAATCTTTGAACGTCGTACTCGTCGGTCGACCATATTTTATTCTCGGCGTCCCATATTGCATAGAATGATCTCCCACGAATCATCAAATCCTTTGAACGTTTTACTATGAAATCCGGATAAATCTCTGTTGCCATCTTACTTTGAGACCAATTTTCTATGATTTGATAGAAATCCATGGGATACCTCCTTTCAAGAGTGATATTTCATACTTGCTACACTTTTACACTTCATTTTATAAACTTTTATATTTTTTATATTTTTTTATAAACTTTTAAGAGTAAAAAAGTGTATAAGTGTAGCAAACGGCCTTTTTTGAGCAAAAATCGGCTTACTGGTGCGATAAATTGCTGCTACACTTTTTTCGCAAAAACGTAGCAATGCTACATATAAGTGTAGCAAATTTCAGTTTTCTCAGATTTTTAGTGTATCGCAATTATAAAAATAACGAAAAACCGTTTTAAAAGTGTAGCATTTGCTACGTTTTGCTACACTCTTTCATTGAGTTAATTCACATCAAAAACACTTAAAAATCATAGTTTTCAAGCAAATACTCCGACATTTGATACCAAATTTCCACCTTTCTCTGATCTTTCCTAGTCTTAAGCAAGGGGAATATCCCGCCGGTCCCGTTGCGCATGTACTTTCTGTCCAACAAAACACCAATAACGTCGTCAATTATCTCCGCAGCTAACCTATTAAGGTAACCGACATCGTCACACCAAGCTAAATCCAGATTATCAATGAATATCCAGAATGCTTCTCGTGCTAATATACCCCTTGGGTTTCCTGCGAGCTCATTTTCGACCCGATAAGATAACCCAATAAGCATTTCAAGCACTGTACAAGGCCCCTCAGGCAAAGAAGAGGAGGCCATGTAGCCTACCTCTTCAAAGAAAATATCACGAAGCTTTTTTCCATCTTCACCACGGTTATCATCGTTCGGAACCAACGAATAGAACTCAATCCTGTGTAAGTGTCTCAGGAGTAAATCGTATCCGTTCCTCCCGACGATGTTAGACAGGAATTGAAAATATCTATTCGTCGTCATCGTCTGGCTTCCTCCTTCTTTGTGTTCTCCGTTCTTGCTGTTCGCGAGGACTTAACATAATCCCAAGCACCTGTTCTTGATAGGAACCAAGATTAATAAGTATTTCGTAGTCTGTGCCGATTCGTTCGTTTCGAACGAAGACGGTATGAGGATGCGTCAGCCCTGTATTTTTCATATCAAGACTATCGTAGCCAACAATTTCGTCGATATCAGAAATAATACTCCCATCCTCATCAGCAAGCGTATCGTCCGCTCCATAATATGTTATGGTAACCTTATCATGATTAAGGAACTCCTCAGAAAAGCTCTCTTCAGTTATGACGTAAGGCTTGTCCGGATCAACGCTATCATCCTCTTCCGTAGGAGCTAGTTCGTCTTCATCGAACGTCATTCCCACACCGACAAGGCCATAGTTTCGTTTAACCTGATTATACTCATTAGTACGAGTGCCATTTAAAGAGGAATGACCAACCATGCGCAATTGGCCTCGCACTTCCTCATCTTCAAACTCATCAGGATTCATGGTAACATGAGCGGGAGGGCGTCTGCTAAGCCTCTCCTTAACCGATTCAATCTCCTCCTCGGCAATCTGCGCATATTTCTCTTCTAACATCTTCTGACTCAGAAGAAAACCTACACATCCCCCCGCTAGAAATGACGCAGTGAGGATCAATATATATTTGTTGTTCATCATAATATCCCTTCCTATTATTAAAATACCCATCGCCGGGGTCTTCGCTAGAATCAATAATCTCACACAAAGTATTAGGATCGTCTCTACAAATGAAGCTTGAATATCTGGTCTGCTCATTTTTGTAAAGATACAAGTCGTTCGGAGAAATTAAGCCGAAAATGTTGTGTATCAGCTCACCGAACTCGTCCGAAAAAGTGTTTTGGTTTTCATCGTAGAAGACTTGTATAACTTGCGGAGCGTGGTCAGTCAATATCCTCACCTCGCATTATTTTATAATAGTGTAAGTCCGGATGGTCTAAAATGTCATCATGAGAGAATACTTCCTCAAGCTCCCACCAATAAGGATCATCATAATCATTTAGAATTTCGACCCACACGTCTTTATGATCGCGCAGAGGAAAGATGTTGTGTCCAGGATCCTCCCTATATAAAAATAAATCATTCGGCGTTATCAACTCAAATATGTTATGAATTGGTTGTCCACATTCATCAAGAAAGAAGTTCTCCTCCATACAGTGAAAGACCTGCAAGAAGAAAGGATTTTCTAAATGTATTGAGGCATATACATCTAATGATGCTTTCATCTCAATTTATCCATTCTATACGCCTTGTTTTAACTTGTTTTCTCATGGTGATTTCTCCTTTCTTAATCCATCTCGCTCAAAGCGTCGTCTATATCATATTCTGAGTATCCGGAGACGAAATACATATCATCTACACAATTGACGATTTTTTCTGCTTCTTTAGCCGCTAGTGAAGCGCTATCAAACGTGCCTAACAGCCAAGACCCCAAATGTAGATTAAATCCTATATAAATGACATCGTTGTGTACGACTGGTGATACTACTAATACGTCCGTCTCCTTGTTAAATGGATGTGCTCGATCTCTGTCTTGTGTCCAAATTGTTTGTACGCTCATTAAAATCAGCTCCTGTTAAAGTTTTAGATTAAACATTTAACAGTCCTTTATATTGAGCGTCTGTAATTTTAATTTTGATATAGGTCCGGATAAATTTTTCGCCTGAACTCTTTATTGCTCAACTTAGTGAGGTGTTTGTCGTCATGCCTAGCGACTTCCTTCTCACGAAGCATCATCTGAGTTCGCGTGGTAGGATACCTCTTATAATCGCCCTCTTCGTAGTAGTGCGGGTCCATATACGAGATACCAACCACTTTGTTCTTCTCGGCGATGTGTAAGAAATATAGATTCCAATATGGCCTATCTTTAAACATCGCTAGGTCATTAGGAGTTATCATACTGAAAATGTTAAGTATAACTTCCCCCTTACTGTCCGTAATAATATTGTCGTTCGGCCAGTATTGCAGAGAGATATCCACAGGCTTGACGTTCCAAGGGACAACCAGTGCTTCTTCGAATCGCTGTCTAACCAAGAATCCTCCTGACATTTCCATGATAACCTCCTTTACTCAATAACTCTCATCGTCACCGTGACACAGTTCGTAATTATCACAGTAGCTGCAATCACCTTCAGTTGGATAATGCAGTTCTACTCCTACACCTTTCTCATAACGATGCGGAACAATCATATAATCGTTAAGCCTGGCGTGTTGTCCTCGAAAGAGGTAGGTATCGTTCGGAGTCACAATTTCAAAAATGTCAAATACAATTTCTCCGTCTTCGTTTTCAAAATGATTACAACGCGGATCATAGAATAAGTTAATAGTATCTGTGAACTCCAAAATATCACCTACCTCTCTTTGACAACTTGTCCATTCTTCAAATCATGTCATAAATGACGCCATCAACGTTGAAGTCGAGCAGCACGCTTCTTTCATAGCCGTTTACGAAGTCGGCGTTATTAGAGAAACCGAAGTCGACGAAATTATCGCCTTCACCAAAGACCCAACCTACGACAGCTCCGGCCTGAGTTCTGGGAATGCCGATTGCGTCATAGACCTCGTTCAAGAAGACATGCCCTCTGGCTTTTAGCATATCATTGAAATAATTCTGCTGGGCTTTGAGGAAAAGCATGTTATATTCCGGTGTCTTAGACCACTGACTACAGCTTTCATCGAAGAATTTGGCATAAACACTCAGCCCGTTCGGATCTTCTACGAGCTTCTGTTTCTTGACTTTCTTTGCTTTACCACTTTCGTCAACTTCAAGATCAATAATTTCTTCGGCTCTGAGTCCGTTTTTATACATGTAATCCTTCTCTTCGCCGTACTCCTCGATTACGCGCTTACGATAAGCGTTAAATCCTTCTTCTACAGCCTTATAAGCTGCCATAAGAGCGACATTGCGCTTTTTCATGATTCCATGACCACCGATGATACATGCAATTGACGCCACACCAAGGCTTACGGCCGGACCATATAGTTTGATGAAATCCACAGTTGTTTGCACATAGGCTACGGTTATGTCTTTGCGATAATCAAGCTCGGAATATACTTCACGGTCGTCTTCCACGATTCCGCTATTAAGCTGTTTGCATTCCTTAATTTTCTCGAATTTTTCTTTCGCATTGTCAAGGACTGCCTCACATTTTAGCGTTGCGCGGCAGGCTAAGACGGCCGATGCCACGGTGCCGGTTATCCCCACGACAAGCAAGATTTCAGGACTATGTTTTTTCAAAGTCAAACCTGTCCGACCAGTTAGTTTAGACAGAGCATTACCAATTTTTTCGAATTTCATTATAGTTTTACCCCTTTCAAATTTTAAAAAGAAATGTAACTTCTTTCACTATATCCCGTGTCATTCTCGCGACTATGCTTCCATAAGGAGACCGGCTTGGTTGCAGTATTCCAGATGGGCCTTAACCATTAGAGCTTTATGAGCTTCAGCTATGGACATCCCGTGATTATTGGCAAATTTCAACACGTATTCACCGTGCTTGTTAAGAAGCGGACTGCAACCCGTCATGTCTTTTCCATAAGCAAGGTCAATACCAACAACCTTACAGTCGCAAGATTCTCCATGGTCGAGATTTGCACAGCAATCGTTACAGGTTTTATAATATTGATGATATGTATAGCTCATATCCGTTCCTCCTCTGTGCTTAATGTCTCCCAATTCTTAGCCGGAGTAGCGTATTCTATTTTTGAGTCATCATCTCTTCTTACGTCAAGAAGAGGAGCTCCATTTAACATGTGATGACTTGAATATTTCGCGATCACCGTGCCAACCACCGGAAACGCTGAGGTTTTATGTTTTACGCGATCTTGAAGTTCAGGAAGACCATCTTTTTTTCTTTTTGTCACTTTAATCCTCCTTAACAAAGATGCTCCCGCCGATTATACCTTTACAAAGAGGACATAAAATCTTGTACGAGCTTGAGTCTTCGTAGACCTCATCCGTCACATTAAAGGAGCATTTACAATCTTGACTATGACTTAAATCTCCAAAATCAATATCAGAATATAAGTCTCTGACTTTTTTGATAAGATCGCCGGTATTAACTTCCCCCTCATGTACAAATGTCATTTCAATTCTTAATTCACGCATTCTCAATCCTCCATAATCTTGTGGGAGCGTGGTATTGTCTCCCATCATCGGTTTTTACCATGGTTTGTTCTTCGCAGGACGTAGGATAGTAAAATTTGATAGCAATACCTTGTACGCCGCTTTCAATACATACTATCCTATCTCCAAGCTTGAATTCTCTTTCCATGACGCTCTCCTTAATTCAACGGCTGCGTCCGTGGCAGATTAATCAAATATCCACCTCTGACTCTGGACACACTCGCGTTACGAAGATCGGTCCATCCGTAGTTGTTGTCCGTAAATTGTGAAGTGATTCCAACCAAATCGTAGAGATCCGCGACAGAAGCCATTCCATAGTCGATACAGAGGTCGACGAGATGAGACAGCACCTCCTCGGCTTCTCCTCTCGTTTCAAGTACGATTTCATCGAAATCATGCCTGGCCCTAGCCGTCCTAGACATGTCTCGTCGTTCGTCTCGCCTGTCTCTGTCACGGTCTGTAGATTTGTAATATGACCCATAGCTTGTATAGCTTCTTCCTCCATCACGCCGAATACTGCTGCTTCTATTACGTTTTTCTCCGAAGAGGAGCATCTCAATGCCTCCTCCAACCATATCGCTTATCATGGCTTTGGCAGCGGGGATCAAGACGTCATGGAGGATATATTCACCTACACTTTTGGTGTCGTCCTCTAGGAACGTTTCGGCTATTTTTTTACCGAAACCACGCTTTTGTTTTTTTACGGTCCCAGTAACAACTTTTTGGAGTTTCTTATCTTCGGGAGCATTTGCGGATTTCTGCCTGGAGGTTTTGCTGTTTGATGGGAAGTTGCCGGCCAGTGTTTCTCTTGTATCGTTATCAGACATTGTTTTGTGCCATCCTTTCTTTGGGAATATATCCAGCGTAATGACGAACACGTGAATCTTCAACGATTACTGTCTTTCCGTTTGGATTTTTACGTGTCTCAATGCGTTTTTCCATACACTGATCCGTCGCTAATTCGTGAAGCCGATGCATCCATCGAGCTCCTGATATGAAAGCCATTCCAGTGAGGAATACGCCGCCAATAACAAGTCTAATTTTTCTCATGGTGATTTCTCCTTTCAATATAAAAAGAAGAAGCCTAAGCTTCCTCCACAGATACTTGTTCGTCAGATATCTCCTCTTCAATAAGACCTTTCACCGCATTAACTGCCGCGTCAATTTTCTCCTCCGTGTACTTAGCAGCCATATCTCCAGCAATACTTGTTAACACAAGACTTCCAACTCCGATGCAAACCTTTGTTACTTTTTTTACATCGTCCGGAGTCGTGCATTTCACAACATTACCTACAATGGCTCCTACTCCAACGGAAACGACCAAAGACGCCCCTGTCTTTAGCAGCTCTAGTTTTTTCATGGTGAGTTACTCCTTTCAAATTTCTGTTTCATAATAGGCTAAGTTATTCTAGCGAGATAGAAGAGCATTTACTTAAACGCCTTACGGATCCGCTTAGCCTCAGCTCGTCTTTCCTTGCGGTTGGCGCCCTTAACCCCTCTGGCCCACTCGGATAGAGGGGTTTTGCCGCGAATATCGACTTTCGGATTACCAGATTGTATGCGTTCCGCTGCTTCGGCCTGATGTTCTGACGGGACTTGTACGTAATCATCGCCTAACATCTCGTCGATTTCTCCGTCAAACTCTACGAGCTCAAAAGTCTTCTTGTGCATATTAAACCTCCACAATAATATCGCAGATTTACGTAACCTGCGTACGGAAAATTATAAAAGAACCTAACAACCAGAATATCTGCGCCTACTTTTCGCCTTTCATCATCGTATTTATCTCCAATGTTCCCTTGAAACGTTCGTAAGGTCTGGCCCGGCGCAAAAATATAGATGGTTCTCCGGTATGCTCTGCACTCCAGGATCCCATCTATCATAAGCTTCACACCATTCACGAACTTTTTCTATCGCGATCTCTGCGGGAGTAGTATTTAAGTTGCGTGGAAAAACATGAAATTGCCCGCTTGCTAATACTACGTCCGTAACAGTTGCGTTGCCACCATGCTCTGAACGCACACGATTCATTACAACATTTAATACAAGGCTAATCTGATCGTAGCGAATGTCCATGCCGTAAACAGGAAACCAAGCAAAATCATATTCGCCGTCTCCATCAATTTTTTCATCACCGCATAACAGTTGAGCCAGCAAATATATCTCTTCTTCGGTGAAACCGTAACGTGGAATAAATTCTCCGCAGCGTGTGCATTCACCCCAATGTAAAGAGCTATGCTCGAACCCTTTTTGATAACCCAAATAACATGGATGTTTTGCTTCTGCGTATGATGTAAGCTCTATTTTTTCCGTTGTGATTGGAGCTTCGATGGCCGCTATGGTCGGCGTAAATATAGCCGGCTCGGTTTGTTTGTACGTTTGATAAATACTGATACTTTTTACAACAAGCGATAAAAATGAGATAAAAAGTAATGCAATCAGTAATATGCCTAAGTAGTAAATGCGCTTGTTCATTTCCTGTCGTTCTATTTTCGTCATCGTGCTCTTTCCTCCTTAATTACCAAAGTGATCTATGTCACATAGTGATTTCTCCTTTCATAAAGTTTCTAAATTCAGACAATAAAAAAGCGATACTAAGTTTCCTTAATACCGCTCTTCTATGTCGCCTATTTTATTCTTCTTCCGAATCGTCGAATCCATCTGTATCATCTTCTTGCTCGTAGTCATCACGATTTCTCTCGAATAGGGCTTTACTGACTATTGTTAAGCCTGCAACCGCGCCTAATGCGATTAAACCTCTTTTAATAATGACTCCTCTGTTTTCGTTGATGATGTCCATAATGTTCATCGTAATTCTCCTTTCAATTTTAGGTTTCATTATATGGCGTGTAATTCACGCGAATTCATTTATCCGGATGCTTCAAATGGGAAAGAAACACCATACGATCGTCCCAATATTCATTAGCAAATATTTTTCTTGGATCTCCTCCGAAAGATTCAATGATATTAGGAAGATTTTCGTTGATGGCATCGAATTGAATGTTATGATTAGTACACCAATCAATTGCATTCTGAAGCGGTATACCGACGCGATTTGTCCATAGAATAATTCTTGCGCCGTTTTCTTGCTCCTGTTTAAGCCTTATAATGGTCTCAAATATAGGTTCTCCAATATCCGGCCATGCATTTGTAGCTAGGGTACCATCGAAGTCACATGCGATGATCTTCATCTTATCCATTTGGCTTCTCCTTTTCTAAAATAACCACATTACAAAACGAATTGTTCCGGCGATTAAACAGGCCGTAACACATAGACCGATCGTAACGCCTACGAAATACCCGATTTTATATGTATGGTCTTTATAGGATTTTGGCTGATCAGTGTCTTCAAGATGTATGATTTTCAACGGAGTTTGCCTGACAAATTCACAGGTTTCTTTTTCTGAACATTCCTGGCATCGTTTACAAACCATAGTCAATCTCCTTATTAAAAAGATAACGCCCCACTATGGGGGCTAGGATTTGATTTTTAAGCAAGGACGGACTCCAAGGGAGGTCGAGGCACCGGTGCTATTCGCATAACCAAGGCTACTCACACGGGCGAAATGCGGAGCCGAACCTTTTACCGAATTTTGCAACCAATACCATTCCCAATCGCCCTCTTTTCCTTGGAAAGCGATTCTGTTCCGGCGCAGTTTCATCGGTTCAAATTGAGCAACGGTTTTTGGCTCGTTTTCACCATATGGATTCTCACCGAATATCTCTTTTTCTGTTGGAAGCCTAAGATAGTCGCCATTATCGAACTTGACTAGGGAGTTCTTGATTTCAGAAGGGAGCCGATCAAGAATTTCACTATTAAGTCTCCAGCGTAAATCGGAGTTCTCATAGCCGCCTTCGTTGATATTGTTATCATTCATCGAATATTCCTTAGCAAGACAATCGACAAATATAAAGACCATACCGTCCGTATCCTGGCGAACCGCCATGGCTGAAACTTCCTCGCCATCATTAAGAGTGAAGTCGATAACATCTCCGATTTTATAACGTTTTGCACCATTTAAAGCATTGAGGTTTGGAGTGCCTTCGTCACAATATTTTTCGACGAGTATCCTAATTTTGTTATCGTCGTATGATCGGTCATGGATGTTTGCACATTCGTCGCAAGCGGTTAAATATGATGCTGCTTTAGTGATTTCCTCTGGAGTTCCTTCGTGGGTGACCACATTTTTCAAAAGATTGATGGCGTTTATTAATGTTTTATGCATCGGTGTTTTCTCCTTTCAAGCTATAACGGTTTATAAAATACTTATTAACTTCTGGGATTAATTTTTTGTAGTACGGTTGGTGATCGATAATATAATCAATCATTTCCTTCTTTGTTTCGAAAGGCTTTCTCCATGATCCTCCAGACATAATCATGTCAATTTCGCCAGAAAGAGCATCGATAAAATTCTGCGGCGTCCATCCCTCCCATACTTCACGGTGTAAATTGCTCATTTATCCACCTTCTCCCATATACCATTTATCCGCTGTTCTCGTATCATTTTCACGCCTTCAATCCCCCATGTTTCGCCATCAGAAACCCATCTATCAAGAATCCCCATCAACTGGTCGTTATGATAGACTTCGCTTCCGACGATAACGTGCATTCCGTCTCCATAAGGCTTAATGGTCTGGCCTCTTTTCCAACCTGTACACCATATCTCGGTACCGTCTACGGGTATCTCCCAGCTATCCCGTGTGTAAGTTGGGTACATGTCACCTTCGTTAATTACATCGTGCCACTTGTTTAATACTGTTCTAGTCATCGCTAATTTGCCTCACTTTCACAAAAGGTTTCTTCCTCTTAAAAGACGTCTTGTACTCCAAACATCAAAAAAATACATCGGAGTAAACCAATAGTTCTCCAATGTATCAGATGAAGTCATGGGGTCGGTTAGCGTATTTCCAATCTTAATGTATCCGGCCACCCCGAGGAGAGACAGTTGAATGTAGCACATAAGCGCTGTAGTAAAGTCAATTTCCTGTCCAACGACAAGTATATGGTTTTGAAAATTAAGCTTTACTTTTTCCAGTTGCCTTTTGGCCTCATGAATTCCAGCAATCAAGGTCGCACCAGCACCACAACATGGATCATTAACGGTTATATATCCTTCTTCCTCAACGTGTGATACTACATCGCCCAACGAAATTTTAACCATCATATCACAAACACAATACGGCGTGAAGAATTGGCCTCCACGCTCGTTTCCGAGGTTGAGATCCATGTAGATTTTACCTAAAAAGTCTTGTTCTGGATTCAACTCCAACGCCATGACCGTTTGAGCTACAAGATCCGGAAACATGTTTTGTTCCTGCTTTATATACTTCTTGATGGTTTTCATATAAAGCTCTTCACGCTCATTATAATGAGCCTTGTCCACAGGATTTGACAAAGCGCAGGCAAACATCACAACAAAGTCCTTCCAAATATCCCATGCTCTATGCCGATATGTAAGACGCTTAAATATCCGCATAAACTCTCTTTCTGGTTCCAGGTGTGCTGTGGGAGGCGCTCTTGGTGGTTCGCGGGAGACTTTTTGGGCTACAGGCGGAACAGAAGCCTTAGGTTTATCAAACTTAGGTGGGGGAGTAGGACTTGGAGTTATGTGCGGTTTCTTTGGTATAGGGGCGGATTGTTTTGGTTTGGGCTTGGGTTTTTCTTTGGTTTTCTTTTTCCGATTCCAAAACATTGGTGAGAACTTCTCCTTTCAAGCATAAAGAATAACCCCTTTTCAGGAGTTTGGTGAATAGTGCAAGGGTTTACCGAAGATTAAATCAGCAGTCGCAGTGATAACTTTGGCTTCGCTTCTTTGAAATACTTACAGCGAAGATTGAGCTTGAATGGCACCGGCGCTTCGGACAGTTTCTCCATAAATGCATCATGTGTGAGGTAATACTCGTCTTTATGCACACAAACATGTTGATGAGTACAATTATTACATATAAGTCTATCCTCCATATCTGTTTACAACCCTCCTTTATATAAATTTCGGCATTATGTCGTAATTAAGAACTAAACAAGGCTCGTCATCAACTGTAAGTTGTGTGTTGAATTGAATTTCGAGAAGCCCTTTATCAAGATCCCAACCTATTTCGTCACCGAGTTTTGTTCCTGCTAATCCGAGCGCATAATATAAATCATTAACGCTCATCCACATATCAGTAAGGAATTGCTTGTTTAACTCGTTGACAGACCGGCGTATATGTTCAATATTGGACTTAAAATATCGCCCACTCAAGCTATCGTAACACAAGACTTCTCCTTTTCCAGTAAATATTACCTCGTTTGAACCCGGTGGATTCTTTTTGATACGATCACCGGAGATTTCATCGCGCACTTTGAGCTCTTTGTTACGTCCAATCGTTTCGGCGACCTTGGCCTGATATTCCTTGAATGCGGCTTCTGTGATGGTATACACACTTGCGAGCGCTGCGTTACGCCGAAGGCTGATGTGATTAGCTCCGATAATACACGCGATACTTGCGAGACCGATTGCGCCAGCTGGGATATAGTATTTCCAAGTGATTCGTACAACATCGAGAGCTGTGAGGTCGTTTGGCCTCCATCCATCTTCATGCTCATATCTTTCTTCCCACCTTTCTTTTTGCTCTTCTTCCAATAAGAGCAAAGCTTTCGGAGTAGCCTTAACCGCAAATATCGCAGTCGTAACCAACCCGCCAACAGCGCAAACAGTCAAGATAGTAGGACTGTTTTTGGAAATTACTCCCCCGAGGTTTTTTGCGACTTTTACAATTCCTTTTGTTTCCATATGGTGATTTCTCCTTTCAAGATAAAACATAAAGAAAAGGAGTCTAAACTCCTAAAAAGAAAGAGACCTAAGTCTCCGTCTTATCTACTTTGATTGACATATGTTCTGCTTTGAACTGTATCTTGATAATCTGCTCTGTGCCTTCGTTTTGCACAGGAATATCAAATATCGTATCGACATTCCTTGCTTCATAAAAGATTCCTCTTTTGATTATCGCGGATACAATCATATCTGCAAGCTTCATAACTATCTCCTTTCAAATATAGATTTTCATTATAGGCTAGGATTTCTACGCGAGGGAATATCCTGTAAGTCTGGATGTTTTTCTTCCATCCACATAGCACCGAGAATGTTCCAAGCTGCGGCTGCTAGATGATCCTCGTCCGTCTGCCCATCTAAGTACTTAAAAATATGACGCAAGCCGCTATCTATCATTACGCTGATAGGAATGCCTTTTTCCCAGTTACGATCCTCATACTTTTTGGCTCCAGCTTCGTAATGTTTGGCAAGACGTAATAAAGAACATGCAGGGAGTAAATCGCAACGCCCTTTGCCTTCTTGCATATCGCGTACGGCTCCGCTTTCAAATTCTCTGCGATGTCCGCTATCTGCTAACGACCCCATAATATCTCCTTTCAAAAAAGAAAGAGGCCTAAGCCTCCGTCCTGTTTAGTTCTACTAATGTTTCAATATCATCTTGAATCTGTTTGATACTTTTCATATACGTCTCATTTGTTTCCTTCTGTTGCCTTCGTGCCTGAACAAACGCTCCTGCGTAGAATGCTAAGAACGCAACACATGCGCCGCCTATAAGTGTATCTAATGTTTTCATAAAGATGCCCCTTTCAATTTTAGATTTTCATTATAGAGCATGTATTTCTTGCGAAATAGAAAAGGCGTGTTGTTACACACGCCCTCGCATTACAAATCCCAAAGCTTTCGAAGTTATGACGTTTACTCTTTCGTGGGAAATAATCAACATGATTCCCAGTAAATTTGCCGCAACAATCAAAGCCGTATCAGGACTGATCCCTTTTTTAGACTTCTCTCCGATCAAGTCGTTAAGCCGCTCAATGCGTTTCAATTTCTCGTTATAGAGATTCTTTTTATGGATCTCGTTCTCATTAGCCTCCGTTTCGGCTTCCCAGGTCGTATTTCTTAAGTCCTCGATTGCAACATCTCGTTCTTTTTCTAACTCTGTCCTTTTGTCCTTACGTTTGGTGAATAATTTCATTTCGCCTTCTCCTTTCAAAATATAGATTTTCATTATAGGGTGTGTTTTTCTTGCGAAATAGCTCCATGCACAATTTTAAATGTAATAGTCTTTTTGCGGCCCAAATTCTCAAGTTCGTTACCAAGTTCAAGTCTGTAAATATCTTTGTCTGGATTGCTTGTGTCGATGATTAGCTCTCCGTCCGTAGCCCTTCTCTTAAATATCGCAACAACGCCAATGAGCATCACTACAAGTAATAACCATATATACCATTCCATAAAAGTCAACCTCCTTCCGGACATAAAAATAGCACCCGCAGATTGTACGGATACCTTGGTATTTTGGAGTTAAATATCTCGCTTATCAAATACAGTCTCCCAACGCTCTCTCGGAATCGGCTTCATCTTCAAAGCCCACATGATCTGTCTGACTGTAACGGTAGGATATAGGCCATCTTTACACTTTCCAGCACGTTCATGAAAGAATTCTTTGAAACGTGGATGTAAATATAGCTCATCAGTAAGCCAGGGATCAATATCGTTCCACCATGTACTCTTCGTCTCGATGTCAAAACGCTGCTGTATCACTGCTAGTCCTAAATCATCAATTAAAAATAGCGTACATCGGCTATAAACCGGGTGATCACAAATGTAGATCTCTCCGTATATTGACATATAGATTTTAGGTTTTTGATGGTGATACCGCATAAAATTCTCCTTGAAAAAAGAAAGAGGCCTAAGCCTCGATCTCCTTAAAATTACCATTAGCGTACATTCTTATTCCGAATTTCCGCTCATAGCGCATTCTAATGACTCTTAATACTTTTGCCTCTACTTCTAAGTCATATAACTTCTTTGCCACCTTGCCGATTTCGATTTTGTCTTTTTGCGAAATCATCGATGACCCTTTAATTATCCCTATTAAATTCCTGACTAATTCTTTTGTGTCAGGAACATCTGGGAGTGGGTAATCGTTTAATATCGCCTCAAAGTTTTTAATTTCTTCCATGGTGATTCTCCTCTCAATTATAGATTTTCATTATAGGGCATGTTTTTTGTGCGAAAAGAAAAAGGAGCCCTAATTACAAGGCTCCTTCTTGGGAATTCTCTATAAATTCGTCCCAACGCTCTATATCTTTTCTAATATGTGAAGCCCCTTCATTAAGTTTTTGCATAACTTTTTCATGGCGCTCACATTCATGCTGGATTTTCATCTTTAGTTTCTCTAATTTTTCATTTAGTTTTGACCGTTCAATCTCAGCTTTCTGTCTTTCAGATGCTTTAAATAAACTCCTGCTCTCCTCGATTACTTCTGATGTAACATAAAATACTTCTACAAAACTCCCTTTTTTTACTTTTTGCTTCTCTTTTGGATTAGTTTCAACAACTTCCTGATCAACACAATCTTTATATTTTATATTTTTAAGCGCCAAAGTTAATTCTGGTTTTAACTCGCGATCCTCAAGGCGGCGTTTGACTTCTTCTACAGTTAAGTGCTTACCCTCAGAATACAGACTAGGAATTAAAACCAAATTATTTTCATCTTCGGATTTTGCCGAAACTGTTTTACTTACTTTTTCTGCGACCGCGCCAGCAACTGCTACCACAGGTGTAACGGCTACAGCGACGGTTCCTACAATCTTTCCTGCTTTTTCAATATTTTTTAAAATATCATTATTTGTCATTTATATCCGCCCCTCCTTCCTTAAACTATCGTCTCTTAACAAGTAATTCTATACCCAACCGCCGGATTTACGATGAATGGTGTGTCTCATTTTTTTAGATCTTTTTGGCGCATTTGCAGCTTCAATCGCTAGTACAAGCATTAATATCGGAATTTCATTTTGTAGATTAGGATAAGTCGCAACATATCCTCCC
>Ga0099364_10000806_pt1 | contig 53200 bp, 44 predicted proteins | sample TergutTh196P3_FD_73070 | JGI IMG/M metagenome (GOLD analysis project Ga0099364, IMG submission 73070) | Microcerotermes parvus P3 segment gut microbial communities from Pointe-Noire, Republic of the Congo - Th196 P3 | ecosystem: Host-associated > Arthropoda: Insects > Digestive system > Gut ... | reverse complement strand
TTATACTTGGTAGCCATAGTGGAGGTGTTATACCCGTTCCCATTCCGAACACGGAAGTCAAGCCCTCTAACGCCGATGATACTGCCCCGCTAAGGGGTGGGAAAGTAGGTCGCTGCCAAGTTTTTTTATGTCCAAATATAAAAAATTTAAGCACTTGTAAAAAATCATAAACGATGGTATATTTGTCATGGAGATTAATTATGGCAGAATCTAATCAATTAGTAACTTTTCAACTTGGGGAAGAACTGTACGGTATCGATATAATGGACGTAAAGGAAATAGTCCGGGTTCAGGATGTAAGGGCCATTCCAAATGCTCCCAATTATGTTGAAGGAATTTTTCACCTTCGAAGTGAAATAATCCCGATCATCAACCTTCATAAAAGGTTTCATCTAAAGAAAATCGCAGTTTCCGAGGAAGATGAACTTTTATCCGGCTTTGTTATTCTAGATATTGACGGCATGAAGCTTGGGGTCATCATTGATAAAGTTTCAAGGGTAGTTACCATAGAAAAAGAGGAGATACAACCTCCTCCTCAAATGGTAAGCGGGATAGGAGCCGAGTATATTCAGGGCGTGGTACGCCAGGAGCATGGATACTTGATTATATTGGATATAAGGGATCTCTTTAATCCAAAAGAACTGCAAAAATTAGCCGCTTTACGCAGGTAGATTAAGCGAATTCTTTTCATAGTATGCGTCACGGATTATAATGAAAATTGAAGTTTTCTCTCCAACCATCAGAAGAAAGGAGATGGATGCGGTATTGACCGCATTGGTGGAGGGTAAGATAGGCCCGGGTGAACAGGCTAAGATTCTTATTCAAAATTTTAAGGAGAGGACACGCTGTGATCACTGTCTTCCTCTTAGAAGCCCTGCCCTTGCTCTCTATTTAGCCCTAAAATCTTTAGATCTGAATAAGGGGCAGGGTGTACTAATATCGGCTTTATCACCCTTATACTATTTAAAAGTGATATCTGATCTCGACCTTATACCAATATACTGTGATGTGGCCTCTTCAACAGCAATGCTGAATAGGGAAACGGTAGAAAACGCCATTGCAAGCAATTCAGGCTCGCCGCCGGGGTGCATCATTCTCCATCATTCTTTGGGCTTTTTAAGTGATGGCCCCGGAATTTCAGAACTTGGAATACCCCTAATTGAAGACTGGTCCAAGAGTTACGGCTCTGCGTCGCCGGATGCTCCCATAGAAACTTCCGGATTTCTTACAATCATAGGCCTTGAAGAAAGAGATATGCTCACATCAGGGGGAGGTGCATTGCTTTATTCCGCAAAACATCGAAATGCAGGCTCTTCTGATGCAGTGAATAAGGTTTTCCACGGGAACTATCAGCAAAACTTGGTTCCCGAATACGGCCTTCCCGACATGAATGCCGCTCTTGCCCTTGTGCAGATTAAGGAGTTGTCAAAACACCTTTCCAAACGAAAAGAAATCGCGCAAGTTTATACACAATCAGCTCTAAGAACAAAACATAAGCTCATTGTACATTCAGATGAATATAATAATTATGCTTTTCCTCTTATTCTTGAAAAAGGAATGAAGGATGTAAAAACTTATGCAAGACGAAAGGATATTTCCATAGAAAGTGCCTTTGAGAATACCCTGATTGGCGCAGGTCTGATTCCTCCCGAGCAATGCCCCGAAGCCTATTCCCTCTCTCTTAGGACTGTAGTTTTTCCGATATACCCCAGACTGGGGATGACAGATGCCGGAAAAATTGCCAAACTAATACAAGCTTTGCCATAGGCAAAGCACTCTCCCATAGGGAGGGCACTTTACCATAGGTAAAGCACTCTTCTATAGGCGGTTTAAATGCCAAAGCGGGCTATCATTTTTATTAATTCCGCGAAAAAAGAAGCAAGGCTGTTTGGACAAAAGATAAAAACGGAATTATTCTCCAGAAAAATATCTGTAGATATTTATGCATCAAAGGGAAAGCCTGATTTTCATACAGAGAGAGGTTATGATATTGCCATTTCTCTTGGCGGAGATGGAACGGTTTTGGCTGCGGCAAGGGCAATGTCTCCGCTGGGAGTTCCGATTTTCCCCGTAAATTTTGGCACCTTCGGTTTTATTGCAGGAGTTAATGCAAATGAATGCCCCGATATTTTAATAAAGGGCCTTGAAGGAAAGTTACCTGTTTCAAAACGTTTAATGCTGGATGTTAGGGTTGAAAGAGCAGGGAAGGAAGTCCTAAAGGGCTGTTGTCTTAATGATATAGTCATTTCCGCATCAGGCATTGCAAAGCTAATTAAACTTAAGGTTTCTTATTTTGACAGTAAGTCGAAGAAGGCTGTAAATCTTGGCCTATATCGTTCAGATGGCCTAATCGTCGCAACCCCTACCGGCTCCACAGCTTATTCGGGAGCGTCGGGAGGGCCTGTACTTGACCCTGAGCTGGAAGCAATGATCTTAAATCCGATTTGCCCCTTTACCTTTTCAAGCCGACCCCTTGTACTCCCGGTCGATGATATAGTGCAGGTTGACATCGAAAAAGATCAGAGGAGCGGGGTTTTGCTTACTGTTGACGGGCAGGTAACGGAGAAGCTGAAAAGCGGCGACAAGGTATTTTTAAAGAAAGCTCCTTATCACTGCCTCTTAATGGCTTCCGTACGCGAGGGGTTTTATGAAACCTTACGTTCGAAATTCCTTATGATTCCTGAAAATGAGGTTGAGGTATGATCGAAGAAATTTCTATAAGGAATTTCGCATTAATTGACAGCCTCACCCTTTCCTTCGATAAGGGCTTCACCGTACTCACAGGGGAAACAGGGGCGGGTAAGTCCATAATTGTCGGCTCTTTGAGTTTTCTTCTTGGCGCTAAAGCTGACGTTGATATAATCCGTACAGGGTCTAATGAAGCAAGTGTTTCTGCAATTATCTATATTGATGATAAAAATACTGATGCTCTTTCCTGGCTCTCTGAAAGGGAAATTGAGCTTGATGATTCAAGGCTGAGCGTTAGGCGAACAATAAAATCAACAGGCCGCAGTTCTATTTTCATACAAAGTGCGAGCATGACAAGGAATGATCTTGAAGTGTTCATGGGGTTTTTATTCGATCTTCATGGTCAGCATAATCACGAATCACTTTTACGAAAGGATACTCATAGGGTTTATTTGGATCGTTTTTCTGCTCTTGAAGATAAGGTTAAAGATTTAAACCGGGTTTTTATTGAGCTTTCAGAGAAACGGAAGGCTCTTGAAGCATTGTTTACAAATGAAAGAGACAGGGAAGCAAGGCTTGAAATCTTAAATTATGCTATTGAGGAAATAACCAAGGCAGCCCCCAAAATCGGGGAAATTAAGGAACTTGAAAGTGAAAGCAGCCGCCTTGGAGACTTTGAAAAGCTCAGCGGCCATGTTAATTCAGGTGCTTCTTCTCTATTTGATGATGATCCTTCACTGCTGACTCTTGCAAGGCGTTCAAGGGCGGCAATGGAAAATGCTTCTTCGATTGACGGCAGCCTGTCTCCTCTCCTAAAGAGACTTGAGGATCTTTACTATGAGGCAGAGGATATTTCTTCAGAGTTTAGGGATTATAGAAATTCTTTGAGTTATGATCCAAAGAGGCTTGAAGAAGTGGAAGAAAGGCTAAGCCTATTGTATAAACTGAGGAAAAAATATAGGCCATCGGGTAATAGTATTTCCGATAGTTCTTCTTCCGACGAGAGCGGAGTATTGAAATATATGACAGAAGCGGCCCTCGAAATTGAAGCTCTTTCGGGAGCTGTTGAAAATCAAACTATCATAAAAAATCAAATTGCAGGACTTGAAAAGGACCTTACATCAAAGGCTTCGTTTTTATCTGCAGAGAGGAAAGAGGGTGCAAAGAAGCTGAATAAGGGTATTACTGAAATTCTTAAAAGGCTTGGGATGCCGAATGCCGCTTTTTCGGCACAGGTTCTATCAAAGGGAAAGGATAGAGGTTTTGTCTGCGGCCCATACGGAGCAGACGATATTGAGTTCATGTTTTCGGCAAATACCGGGGAACCGTTAAAGGATCTCAGCCGCATTGCATCCGGCGGTGAATTATCCCGTGTGATGCTCGCAATTAAGACCATACTCTGCGGGAATGGGGACAGCGGTGCGGAGACCCTCGTTTTTGATGAAGTCGATACCGGCATAGGCGGGGAGGTTGCTCTGTCTGTAGGTGAATATCTTTCCTTGATTGGAAAAGAAAAACAAATATTTTGTGTTACCCATCTTGCAAGTATTGCCGTTCGAGCAGATAATCATTTATTAGTGCAAAAAAAAGTTGACAGGAAGGATGCCCAATCTATTGAAAGGACAATAACAGGCATCACTTCCCTATATGCAGAAGAGAGGCGTCTTGAAATTGCCAGGATGCTTGCAGGTGATTCGGGGGATGCGGCTCTTGCACATGCCGATGAATTATTGGCAAAATACGGTAAGAGCTAAGGGTATGGAGAAGTGATATGTTGAAGATTACAAGTGTTGGTCGTAATCAATATATTGAAAAAACTAAACCATATAGAGATATAATACAGACTCAGTTAAAAAAGGAATCTGCGGGTAAAAAGGCAATAGAGAGGGGGGGCCCTCAAGCGGCATATAGCCGCCTTGCACTTGTAGACGATATGCTCTACCTTGCATCAAATTACCTTATACTATGCGGGATGTCTCAGGCAATTCTTAGGATTCAAAGTGAGGAGTCACTTAATGAAGCCAGAAAATCCTATGTAAAGGCTATCACCTACCTTGAAGAAATTGTAAGCCCCTTTGTCGATGTCCCTTACTCAGATTATGAAGATAAACTTAGTGAAATTAACGATGTTGATGCTCAAAATAGGTATGCATTAATCAGGAGGGCAGGACTGGTTCTAAACCTGATAAAGGATGCATACGGAGAAAATGCAAAATGGAAATGGTCATTCGTTGATCTTGAAGGACGCTATGCTGCAGTTGCAAAAAATATAATGAACCTTAAAACAGCAGTTGCAAATACAGACCCGAGAGCTGTTGATTATGAACCTACGGTAAATCATATTAGGCTTATAAAGAAACTTCTTGCAAATGCGGCTGACAGATATAGGGAAAAGTATGAGCTGCTGTCAAATCATACTGATGATTTTAATATGGGCATTAACTTTTTAAATGCACTTAAAAGGATTCATAATATTCTTGGCGAGAAAAATGATGCCGAAACAATAAGAAAAAAAGCAGATACTTGGGCAGGAAAACTTGACATGGATGTAAAACAAAGGAAAAAACAATAGTACGACCCACAGACTTTACTGTAGGCCGTATACAAAATTATATTAGTTTAAAAGGGCCGCCGCTTCGACATGTCTCCATCTCAGGGCAATTTCGACAGGACTTTCCGCTGCAATATTAACCACATTTCTTTGAGCTCCAAGTGAAAGCAATAACTGTATTGAAGAGGGATCTCCGTGTCTTGCTGCATAGTGCAGTATTGTATTGCCTGTTGTATCCCTTGAACTTATTGCAGTTCCTGTGAAGAGGGACCTGATTGCAGCATCACCCTTTCTTAGGGCAATGTCGGCAGGGGTATTTCCGTCTCTTGCGGTGATGAACACATCCGCGCCTGAGTTTGCAAGGAAGTTTGCAGTATCCCATTGATCGGAATCAATTGCGAGTCTTAGGGGAGTACGGCCTGCGGCATCGACGGGTGAAATCCTTGCTCCAAGAGATAGGATCATGCTGATTGTTGTTACAGGAACCTGCTCAAGCACTGCAATATGCAGTACTGAAGAGCCGTCATCATCAGAAGAGAAGATCCTGTCCATTGTCAGGAAGGTTCTTACCTGAGGCAATGAATATTGCAGGGCATTTTGCAAAGGTGTTCTTCCTTGAGCATTTCTTGCATGAATCGAAGCACCCCATCCCAAAAGCAGGGTGGTAAGTTCTGTTCTGTTCATTGCTGCAGTTATATGTAAGGGGGTATCGCCCCTGAAATTACGAATATTGGGGTCAGTGCCCAGATTATAGAGTTCTATCATAACTTCAGGGAAACCTGCGAGTACTGCCTCAACAAAGGGTGTATTTCCGTCCATATCTCTTACTTCGATGTTCGCTCCTCTCCTAATAAGAATCCTGTATATTCCCAGCATTCCCATGCGAATTGAATCGTGGAGGGGTGTTTTACCGTTAAGTGCATGATTATCAATATCCACTCCCAAATCGATCAATTCCTCAACCGAAAGGGGGGAATTCCAGCGAACGGCAGCATGAAGGGCAGAGTTCCCAAGGGTATCTCTTGCCATTAGCACTGCACCATGGTTTATTAAGACGTTTATCGTTGAAGGTGAATCACTTTTGACTGCGGAAAAGATGGGAGTTTCCCCTGTGGCATTGGCCGCCTCAGTATTTGCTCCTAATTGAATAAGATAGGGTATCCAGGTATCCAGCCGCCAGTCTGCGGTATAATGGAGGGCCGTATTTCCGAGCCCGTCCCTTGCGCTAAGGGTCTGGGGATTTAGCATCCACTGTCGTAATTCGGATGAGCTTCTTCCCGGCGGGGGGAAGGTGAGGGATAGGGGACTTTCACCTTCGGCATTTCCTGCAAAAATATCAGCATCTCGCCTTAAAAGGAGCAGGCCTGCCTGTTCCTCATTTTGCCTGACTGCGATTGTAAGACTTGTATCACCTGCCTTATTTCTTGCATTCACATTTCCGCCATAGTCGAGGATGCGGTTAATTATGGGGATATTGCTCCCATTACGGACCGTAATATGAAGCATGGTATTTCCATCTCTGTCATTTTGGAAAACCGTTTCGGAAGTAATCATCGGGTTTACTAAGGCTGTATTCTCCCTTAGGGCCCTTTCAAAGGGGCTAATCCCGTTATTATCTGCTGCGAAAATATCCGAGCCGTAGGCTAAGAGCAGGGGAAGATACTTAATATGCTCCCTTTCAACTGCAATATATAATGGTGTCTTGCCGTCTATGTCCCGAATTGTAACATCAGCTCCGCTTTTTAAAAGCGACTCTACAACACTCTCGTGCCTATTTAGCATGATAACCGTATGGAGGGGAGAACTTCCGTGAATATCGCGAATATTCGGGTTTACACCCCTAGAAAGGAAGAGGTTTACTGCATCAAGATGGTGCTCGGCAGGGATGGCAATATGTAATACGGAGTTACCGTTTGCATCCTGTGCGTGAATGTCTGCACCATTATTAAGGAGGGTTTCCATATATCTTACATTGCCTGAACGTGCTGCTTCATGCAGGGGAGTGGCCCCTGAGGCATTTTTTATATTGACATCGGCATTTCGCTCAAGCATGAATTCCAGATAGCCCATATAACCGATTCTTGAGATATAATGAAGGGGTGCCATTCCGTCTGCACTGCGAATATTATAGTTTGCACTCCTTACGGCAGGTGCGAGGTAAGTATAAAGGGGATTCTCTGAAGTTGCGCCCGAAAGGATGAGGCTTTCGGCAATTTCTGCATGATTCTTCGAATTTGACCTTTCTAGGGCAATATCCAGGGCTGTTTTTCCCTGATTGTCCTCTACGCTTATATTACGGTTACCCTCTCTAAGAATGGTCCTTACAGAGGCCGGGTTTCCGTTGTCAACTGCGAGGTGCAGGATGGTCCTGCCATTATTATCCACTGAAGCAAGAGCAACAGGGTGGAGGAGGGCCGTAAGAAAGGTGCTGCTCTCCCTTACAGCGATTAGGGCAGGAGAGGCTCCGCCCCACATCGGGTAGTGGATGTCTGCTCCTGCATTTACAAGGGCCCTTGCGGTTGGACCATCGAGCTTTTCTGCGCTTATGCTAAGGGGAGTTCTCCCGTCATGATCGACTGCATCAACCTTTGCACCCATAACTATGAAAAAGGTTGCAAGCAGTGAGTCCTCGTGTTCTGCCGCATAGTGCAGAGGCGTTCTACCCCGTGAATCGGTGGCATTTACGTCAACTTCACCAAGGAAGAATCCTCTTGCCCTGTCTCCGTCCCCCCTTGCAAGAAGGGTCCAGACATCATCCCTCGGATCGGGCGGCAATTCTTCAGGAACCACTTCAGGTTGAGAAGCACAGGAAGAGAAAAAACCGGTTAAAAGTACTAAACTGCAGATTATCACTGCGATAGATAGATTTCGACTCATCATACTCTTTTATCGACAGGAAGTATTATTGACATAAGCAGGATAAATAGCTAATCTTATTAGTGAAGAATGGATTGTGGCCTTGGTGGAACTGGTAGACACGCTAGCTTGAGGTGCTAGTGCCGAGAGGTATGGGAGTTCAAGTCTCCCAGGCCACAATAGTTAAAGAAAATCATCCTGTTCTAAAAAACACACAAAAATTCAAAAAATTCCCTTTGCGATATGAGAAAAATCTTTATATATTATCTATAGAATAAAAAAAGATATAAAAAAACTGTTCTTTTTAAGCATCTTTTAAGTTTAGGAAATTAAAAACTCATTGCTAAATAAGGAGAAAAAACTGTGAAGATCAAGATTAAACTAAGTATACTAGTCCTTTTCATTGTAACTATAGTAGTTGCAGGGATTTCCATGACCATGCTAAACAGAGCCGCCAAAATAAGCTTAGAGCTGGGCCTCGATAATATTGAGAATCTGGTTCAGAACGAGGCAACCCTATGGAAGGGTATGGCAGACAGCCATTTACGCATTTTGCATACACTTTCAAATGTCATGACAGGCTATGAGAATTTGCCTCCTGAAATCAGAAGAGATATTTATGATGATATGCTCCTCCATAAGCTCGAAGAGGAGCAGAGCTGGATGGCGGTTTATTCAGTATGGAAGCCCAATGCCCTCGATGACCTCGATTCCGTTTCCATTGGCCGCCTTGGATCAGGCCCCGCAGGGCAGTATGCAATGGCCTTTTCAAGGGAGACAGGTGAAATTCTTGGAATGGACAGCACCATGATAGAGGAGGTAATGAACTGGCTTTCAGGCCCTAATCAAACAATGGAAAAGGTAGGGCATCCTGTACTTAGGTCAAATATGGGGCAGAGTGATTTTATTTTATCGATGATGGTACCAATTATTGATCCTCATAGTAATGAGATTATGGGAGGAATAGGCTGTCTTATCAAACTGGACCTGGTTCAGATGAGCTTAATTGAAACTATTACGGAAAATGAAGAAATTGCTCTTATGATTATATATTCAGGTGATGGTTCCAGTATTGCACATTTCCTACCTGAGCGAATCGGAAGAAAGATGAATGAAGTTGACCTTGAGCATGGGAATAATATGCAGGATGCAATGCTTGCAGTAAGAGAGGGTAGCTTTTTTCATGGGCAAACCTACGATCCTACGCTGAGAACCAATGTGGAGTATATGATGATGCCGATCCAAATTGGTAATTCAGATACTTATTGGTCAGTCCTGGTTGGAGTAGCTGAGAGTTATATGCTTAAGGATGTGAATGCAATTACAAGATTCACTATAATTATTGCCATTATCTCAATTTTAAGTGTTGCATCAATTATCTTTTTCGTTTTCCACTATATGACAAAACCAATTGTAACTGTGACCAATACTTTAAAGGATATTTCTGAAGGAGAGGGTGATCTTACACGCAGTATAGTACTAAACTCCAAGGACGAAATAGGTTTACTTGCCCATTATTTTAACCTTACCCTGGAAAAGATAAGAAATGTTGTAATCAATATTAAGGATGAGGCTGCAGTTCTTTCAGATATTGGTGATGGTCTTGCAAGCAATATGAACCAGACGGCAGCGGCTGTAAATCAGATTACAGCAAATCTCCAGAGCATTAAGGGACGTGTTGTAAATCAGAGTGCCTCAGTGACCCAGACTAATGCTACAATGGAGCAGATAACAACGAATATCAATAAATTAAACGGACATGTAGAGGATCAAAGCAGTAATATTTCTGATGCCTCAAGTGCAATCGAAGAGATGGTTGCTAATATCCAATCTGTTACAAGCACCCTTGTCAATAATTCGACGAATGTAAAGGGTCTTTTGGAAGCCTCTGAAGTGGGCCGCACAGGTCTTTCTGAAGTAGTCGACGATATCCAGGAAATTGCAAGGGACTCTGAAGGTCTTTTGCAAATTAATGCGGTAATGAAAAATATTGCAAGCCAGACTAACCTTCTATCAATGAATGCGGCAATCGAGGCTGCACATGCAGGAGATGCGGGGAAGGGGTTCGCAGTTGTTGCCGACGAGATAAGAAAGCTGGCTGAAAGCTCAAGTGAACAATCAAAAACCATCAGCACTGTCTTGAAAAAAATGAAGGACTCCATTGATAAGATTACGGCATCAACCGGAAATGTTATGCAAAGGTTTGAAGTAATTGATTCGAGCATAAAGGTCGTTGCGAATCAGGAAGAGAATATCCGTCATGCAATGGAAGAGCAGGGTGTTGGAAGCCGCCAGATTCTACAGGGGGTTGGCAATGTTAACGATATTACAAGGCAGGTAAAAAGCGGCTCGCAAGAAATGCTCGAGGGTGCTAAGGAAGTAATCAAGGAAAGTCTTAACCTGGAGAAAGTTACCCAGGAGATTGCTTCAGGCATGAACGAGATGGCAACGGGAGCTGATCAGATAAACAGTGCGGTAAACCAGGTTAACCAAATCACGATTAAGAACCGTGAGGGCATTGGCCACCTAATAAAAGAAGTTTCAAGGTTTAAGGTAGAATAAGTCCTTGTAGGCCGGCTTCCGGGCACGGGAGCCGGCTAATCCAGGGCAATATGAGGCCAGAAGGCCAAGGTCTCCTGCCCAAGGCGCCAGAAGCCTACGGCATTCACGCCCATCCTTTTATACATTTCAAGTCTTACAGAAAGTGAATATTCATCCTCGTAAAATACTGTCATCCTGACAGGTACTTCATAGACAAAGTTAGGAACACCCTCCAGTCGCTCAATTTCGGTGATATTCTGCTCATTTTTAATACCCTCTATGCCCGAATGGATAAAGGCCATATTAGGTGTAATATTCCCCCACCTTCTCCCGTAAAATGGCAGGCCCATTATTAGCTTCCCTTCCCCGATTGTATCAAGAGCATATCTTGCGACCCTTTGACTCCAGCCCATGGAGGCAATGGGGCCTGGAGCACTTGTTGACCAATGCTCATCGTAGGCCATAACCAGCATACGATCCACGATGGGCAGTACCCGCCCGTAATCGTAGACATCATTCTGCAGGGTTCTGGTTCTTGAAGCAATTGCCACAGAAAGCATCCTGCCCCCAAGCCCTTCCTTAAGTTCCCTAAGAAAGGAGAGGTAGGCTTCCCCGCTTCTTGCAGGGACACTTTCAAAGTTAATTTGAAGCCCGTCGTATGGAATTGCCGCTTCAAGAATTGCTGAAATCAGGGCCTGTCTTTCGGGCCTTCCTTCAAGAAGGACAAAGTAAGAAATTGCCTGGCCTGTGCAGGCTATAACCAGATGCTTTCTCCCGGGGAAATGTGCAATATTTCTAAAGGCGGGAACACCTATAAGCTGGCCGTAAATATTTACATCCGCACCAAAATAGGCAAGGTCAGAAATTGGAAGTCTTATATCAAGGGCGGACTCCCTTCCTGCAACAAGATATGCCCAGACTTCCCTGAAAGAAGTGACAGGAAGGTCATCCCTTGCATCAGGTAAATTGAGCTCAATCATCGGAGGTTCTTCCGGCGGCGGTTCTTCGGCTATAATTTCTTCGTTAGGGTCCTGAGGCGGAGGTGATGCACATCCCATTATCAAAAAAAGACTGTATACAAGTAAAAAGAAAATACCAAATTGAAAAATAAAGACAAATTTCATATATCCGTCATACAATGAATAAAAAACCATAGTCAAGTATATTGGAAAAATAATGTTGATAAGTCTTTATTTTTCGTATAAACTTTTCATTAGGAATCGAAACACACAATGGAAAAGAACGAAATCCTGCTGATTTACGGGTACGACCCTGTAAAAATGGCAGAGAAGATTGCGGAAGCCGCAGGGCTCTCTGATCTTATAGGTGACCGTAAAAAACGTATAGGCCTTAAGCCTAATCTTGTAGTATCAAGACCTGCTTTGGAGGGTGCAACAACCCACCCTGAAATTGCCCATGGAATTATCAATTATCTAAAAAAGAACGGGTTTGATAATATCGTTATTCTCGAAGGTTCATGGGTGGGAGATTCAACTGCAAAGGCCTTCTCGGCCTGCGGTTATACTTCCCTTGCAAAAAAGCTCGGTATTGAGCTGATAGATACCCAGAAAGACGAGTACCAAACCATAGATTGTAAGGGTCTTGATATAGAGATATGCCAAAGTGCCCTTGATCTTGATTTTATGATAAATCTCCCTGTGTTTAAGGGACATTGCCAAACCCTTCTTACCTGCGCCCTTAAAAACAATAAGGGTCTTATAAGCAATAATGAGAAGCGCCGCTTCCACAGCCTTGGCTTGGACAAGCCCATAGCCCATTTGAACACGGCTATTAGAAGTGATTTTATTATTGTTGACGGAATTTGCGGGGACCTTGATTTTGAAGAGGGAGGAAACCCGGTTTTTGGCCATCGTCTTTTCGCTGCAAGGGACCCGGTCCTATGTGATGCCTGGGCCGCCGATCTTATGGGATATGACGCAATAGAAATTCCCTATATAAGCCTCGCTGAGAAATTGGGCGTTGGCTCAAAAGGCCCGCCTGTGGTCATTGAACTCAATAAATGCTCGGATGCACTGCTTCGAGATGATGATAATCATGTTCCCTATTCTCTTAAGTCTTCCAGGAAGGTTAAACTTCTTTCAGGCTTTATTCATGAAGAAGGCGCATGCAGTGCCTGTTATTCAAGTCTTGTATTTGCTCTTTCCCGCCTCGGAAGAACAGAAAGGGAAGACCTTGGAAGGATTAGTATAGGCCAGGAATTTAGAGGTGTTAAGGATAGGCTTGGAGTAGGGCAGTGTACCGAGGAATTTGACCATTTTTGCCCCGGCTGTCCGCCAACGGGAATGGATGTTTTGACTTTTTTAAGAGAAGAGCTCAGTCGATAGCCCTTTAGCTATGGAAATAAACCTTAACAAAAAAGCATTAATCGCAATGAGCGGCGGCGTAGATAGCTCTGTCGCTGCTTTCTTAATGAAGCAGCAGGGTTTTGATTGCATCGGCATTACCATGAAACTCTTTGAAAATGCTGATATTGGGGAGACCGGGCAGAGGAGCTGCTGTTCCCTTCTTGATGCAAGTGCGGCACTTAATACTGCATCTTCAATGGATATTCCTCATTATATAAATGACTTTACTGAAGATTTTAGAAATTATGTAATGAAGCGCTTTGCAGATATCTATATTAGCGGTGCTACTCCGAATCCGTGTATAGACTGCAATAAATATATTAAATTCGAAAAGTTAAAATTTAGAGCCCTGCAGCTTGGCATTGATTATATTGCAACAGGTCATTATGCGCAGATTACGTATAATGAAGAAACAGGCCGTTATCTTTTGAAAAAGGCCCTTGATAATGGAAAAGACCAGAGCTATGTACTCTATAACATGACCCAAGAGCAATTGGCCAATACAATTTTCCCTCTTGGGGCTTTAACAAAATTACAGGTAAGGGAGATAGCAAAAAATAATAGGTTTAATAATGCTGATAAGGAAGAAAGTCAGGATATTTGCTTTGTTCCCAAGGGAAAGTATGCAGATTTTATTGAAAGGTTTACCTGCACCTCCTTCCCCTGCGGCGACTTTATTGACCTGCAAGGTAATATACTTGGAAGGCATAAAGGAATTATCCGCTATACAATAGGACAGAGGAGGGGGATTGATCTGTCTTTAAATAAGCCCATGTATGTTCATTCAAAGAATCTAGAAAATAATACGGTAACCCTCTGTGAAGACAAGGATCTGTTTAACAGATCTTTAAAGATAAGGGATTTTAACCTGATATCCCTGCAGGAAATTAGAAGCCCGATACGAGTTAAAGTTAAAATAAGGTATAATCAAAATGAGCAATGGGCCACTGCAATACAGACATCGGAGAGTACTGTCGACATCGAGTTTGACGAGGGCCAGAGGGCAATAACCAAGGGACAGGCGGCAGTGCTCTATGATGATGATATTGTCGTGGGCGGCGGAACTATCAAATAAATTTTTATTTTTCTATTGACATTAATCATTTATGGTAGTATATTATAGTTGAACAGTTGCTCAACTGTGAGGAGTTATGAAGAAAGAAAAGCTGGAATGTGACTGTGATGTAATCCATGAGGAAGTGGTGAGTAAGGTTCGTAATGTTATGCCAAGGGAAGAAGAGTTCTATGACCTTGCTGACCTTTATAAGATGTTCTCTGACAGTACACGAATTCGCATTCTTTGGGCGCTTTGCAGGGAAGAAATGTGTGTTTGTGATATTGCAGTCCTTCTTGGAATGACAAAATCGGCTATATCGCATCAGCTTAGAGCCCTGCGCCTTGCTAATCTTGTAAAATTCAGGAAACAAGGGAAGGAAGTCTATTATTCCCCCGCAGACAGCCATGTAAAAGACATCTTTGAAATGGGATTTGAGCATATTCATGAATAAAGGAGCATAGAATGATCAGAGTTTATACCTTAGAAGGACTTGAATGCGCGAATTGTGCCGCAAAAATAGAAAGAAACATAAAAAAAATTGAAGGTATATCGGATGTATCTCTTAATTTGATCAATACCACCCTGAAATTTGATGTAGGAGAAGAGTTTTCAGGTGATATATACCAGGCAGTGTCGAAAATTGTCCATAAGTATGAACCCGATGTATCTGTCCTTGAAAAGCGGGATGATAAGGGTGAGATATCTGCCAAGACGGGTAAGTCAAAAGCAGCCTGGTTAATAATAGGTAGCAGCCTTTTTGTCATAGGCATGATATTTGAGCATGCCTTTAGCTTTGCTTTGAGTGAGTATATTGCGATAGGCCTTTTTGCCGTGAGTTATTTCTTGGTAGGCACGAAGGTGCTTGTACGAATGATAAGAAATATTCTAAAGGGGCAGATATTTGACGAGAATTTCCTCATGGGTGTTGCCACCCTTGGTGCTATAGGTATTGGCGAGTACTCGGGTGCAACAGCAGTAATGGTTTTTTATATGATAGGGGAATTCTTTCAGGAAATGGCTGTTGCCAAGTCCAAAAAGAATATATCAGAACTTATGGATATACGCCCCGATTATGCAAATTTACTTATCAATTTAAGCATAAACGAATATAAGAAGGTTGATCCGCAGAGCGTTAAAATCGGTGACATCATTTTGATTAAACCGGGAGAAAAAATTCCCCTTGACGGCATTGTAGTTGAAGGGGAGGCAATGCTAAACATGGCTGCATTAACCGGGGAATCTATTCCGAGAAAGGCCGGGAAAGGAGACCAAGTACTCTCAGGCTCGGTAAATCAAAATGGCTTATTGACCATTGAAGTAACAAAGACCTTTGGTGAGTCAACAGTTTCAAAAATTATTGATCTTGTTGAAAATGCAGCCTCAAGAAAGGCAAAGGTCGAAACCTTCATTACTAAGTTTGCAAGATACTATACACCTGTCGTAATGGCATTAGCTCTGCTTATTGCTACTGTTCCGCCTTTATTCTTCGGAGGTCTATGGGCAGACTGGGTATACCGCAGTTTGGTATTACTCATTATTGCATGTCCCTGTGCCCTAGTAATGTCAATTCCCCTTGGCTTTTTTGGCGGTATAGGTTCGGCATCAAAAAAAGGCGTCCTTGTAAAGGGAGGCAATTTCCTTGAAGCACTGGCAGATATGGACATAATTGTATTTGATAAAACAGGAACTCTGACTAAGGGTGTTTTTAAGGTTACGGGGATAAAGAATGAGCCCGGTTTCCGGGAGGAGCAGGTTCTTGAAGCAGCTGCCTATGCGGAAGCTTTTTCAAATCATCCAATAGCCCTGTCCATTCTCGATGAATATGGAGAAAGAAACGAAAGGGAAGTTAATAAGGATTCACTTTCTGCATATACTGAGATTGCAGGGCACGGGGTCAGCGTTAATTCAATGGGGCAAACAATTTTAGCAGGCAATGAAAAGCTGATGAAGATAAAGAATATCAGCTTTAAAGAAAGCGATGATTTTGGCACAAAGGTTTATATTGCCCTGGATAATAAGTATGCAGGCTGTATCTTAATTTCTGATGAAATAAAGAATGACTCAAAGAATGCAATCTCGGCAATGAAAGGCCTGGGGGTAAGAAAAACCGTAATGCTGACAGGAGACAGCTCTGAAGTAGCCAATGCTGTTGCAGCCGAGCTTAAAATTGATGAAGTATACTCAAGTCTGCTTCCCCAGGATAAGGTAGAGAAGCTGGATGCGCTTAGAAGCCAAAGGCAGGCAAGGAAATCGCTCGCCTTTGTCGGTGACGGGATTAACGATGCACCTGTGCTTGCACTTGCTGATGTAGGTATTGCCATGGGTGCACTTGGATCGGATGCAGCAATTGAGGCCGCTGATGTAGTTCTAATGACAGATGAGCCTTCAAAGCTAATAGATGCAGTTAAGGTTGCCCGCTATACAAAGAAAATAATTTGGCAGAATATTATTTTCGCACTTGGCGTGCAATTTCTCTTTTTGGTTTTAGGTTCAATGGGTGTAGCATCTATCTGGGAAGCTATTTTTGCAGATGTGGGTGTATCACTTCTTGCAGTACTTAACACCTGGCGCATTTTAAAGATATAATGGAATTTCATGAAGACTGAAACCTTAAATATAGGCGGGATGACCTGTGCAGCTTGCTCTGCCCGTGTAGAGAGGACATTGAAGAAACTAAATGGTGTCAGTTCTATATCGGTGAATCTTGCTACAGAGAGAGCCAGTTTTAGCTTTGACCATCAGATTATTGCCCTTCCCCTTATAAAAGAAGCAATTGAAAATGCAGGTTATAAGGTACTTGCCGAGAAAAAAGCGGGTAAGGCCGATGATAATTGGGCATATAAGCAAAAAGAAATTAGAACATGGAAAATTAAGACCCTAATTGCAATTATCTTTGCACTACCCCTTTTTTACATAACAATGGCGCCAATGGTGCCGTTACCGTGGCTCCCATTTTGGACGGCTATTCATCATTATATGATGGATTATCCGCTTAACTTTGCCATTATTCAAATTATTCTAACAACTCCTATTGTTGTGGTTGGATATAAATTCTATACCATAGGCTTTATGGCCCTTATAAGGCGTAGTCCAAATATGGATTCTCTTATTGCTATTGGAACATCATCTGCAATTATTTATTCTTTCTATAATACATGGAAGATTGCAGCAGGTGATCATAGTGCAGTGGATCTTTTATACTTTGAAACAGCAGGGGTAATCTTCGCTCTTATCCTCCTTGGAAAAACCCTGGAAGTTGTATCCAAAGGAAAGACAGGAGAAGCTATAAAGAAACTGATGGGCCTTGCTCCAAAAACCGCAATAATTATAGTAGATGGTATAGAAAAGGAAATCCCGATTGACGATGTCAAGGCAGGTGATACCATTCTTGTTAAACCCGGAGGAAAGATTCCTGTTGACGGCACTGTTATTTCAGGTCTTTCTGCAGTTAATGAGTCCATGCTTACAGGTGAAAGTATGCCCGTAGATAAAAAACCGGGCGATCATGTTTATGCGGCAACCATAAATACTACAGGTATAATTAATTTTAGGGCAGATAAGGTCGGAGAAGATACGGCTTTAGCGCAGATTATAAAGCTTGTTGAAGATGCGCAGAGCAGTAAGGCACCAATTGCGGCACTTGGCGATAAGGTTTGTGCAGTCTTTGTCCCCGTTGTCTGTATTATTGCAACTATTGTAGGTCTTTCCTGGCTTTTAGCTACAGGCAATGCAGCATTTTCCCTTTCAATTTTTATTACAATGCTCGTAATTGCCTGCCCTTGTGCGCTTGGTCTTGCAACTCCAACGGCAATTATGGTGGGGACAGGAAAGGGCGCCGAGAACGGCATCCTGATTAAGGGCGGAGAAGCTCTTGAAACTACTCATAAAATAAACACTATTATTTTTGATAAAACAGGAACGATTACCGAGGGTAAAGCACAGGTAACAAATATTATTTCCAAAATAGATGATAATTATCTCCTTCAGTTAACTGCATCTGCAGAAAAAAACAGTGAGCATCCTTTGGGGCAGGCCATTGTGTCAATGGCAGAGCAAAGAGGACTTTCATTGCTTAAATCGGAGAGTTTTAATTCAATTACGGGGCGCGGTATTGAAGCTAGTATAGACGGAAAGTCTGTAATTGCAGGGAATCGAAAGCTTATGGACGAGAGAGGGATAATCCTTTCGGAGATGGAGAAAGATTCTGATGATCTTGCAAGCGAAGGGAAAACCCCAATGTATATTGCAGTTGATAATAAGCTTATAGGGATAATTGCTGTTGCTGATGTAGTAAAGACAAGCAGTAAGGGTGCAATTGCAAAGTTAAATGAGATGGGATTTGAAGTTGTAATGATTACAGGAGATAATAAGAAAACAGCTGCTGCAATTGCAAAACAGGTTGGAATCGAACGAGTGCTTGCTGAGGTACTTCCGGGAGATAAGTCCGGTGAAGTTAAAAAACTCCAAGCTGAGGGAAAAAAGGTGGCAATGGTAGGAGATGGTATTAATGACGCTCCTGCCCTGGTTCAGGCTGATACAGGCATCGCAATAGGCAGTGGTACTGATGTTGCAATGGAAAGTGCTGACATTGTCCTAATGAGAAGTGATCTTATGGATGTACCAACTGCAATAAACTTGAGCAAGAGGACAATACGAACGATAAAACAGAATCTGTTCTGGGCATTTGCTTATAATACCCTTGGAATCCCTATTGCAGGCGGGATTCTTTATCTCTTTGGCGGGCCTTTAATGAACCCAATGCTTGCCGCCGCTGCAATGAGTTTGAGCTCTGTCTCAGTTGTTTCAAATGCCTTGCGCTTAAAACGCTTTAAGGCGTAGAATGCCGAAAGGAGATCATTAAAATGCGAATCTCTAGCATATTACAGAGTAAAGAGGTCATAGCATCCTGTGAAATTTTTCCGCCTAAGGCAGGTTCAAAGCTGGAACAGACATTTGAAATTGCAAGCCAAATTGCGGCCCTTAAACCTGCTTTTATAAGCGTTACCTGCGGTGCAGGAGGTAGTACTGCCCTTTATACAGAGAAACTTGCACATCATATAGAAAACTCTAATGTTCCTGCCCTGGCTCACTTGACCTGTGTTGCTTCCGGAAAAGAAGAAATTTCAGTAATTTTAGATGAATATGCTAAAATGGGCATTGAAAATATACTTGCATTACGGGGTGATTTACCCAAAGATATGGATAAACCACCGCCCGGATCATATAAATATGCAAATGAACTTGTAGCAGTAATAAGGGAGCGCGGCGGTTTTTGTATTGGAGCTGCTTGTTATCCTGAAGGTCATATTGAGTCAAGTAATCAGGATGAGGATATTGATTACTTAAAACAGAAAGTAGACGCAGGTTGTGACTTTCTTACAACTCAAATGTTCTTCGATAATAATGTACTTTATAAGTTTCTATATAAGCTTTCCCGTAAAGGAATTAATATCCCTGTGCTTGCAGGAATAATGCCTGTTACAAATAAATTACAGATTCGCCGCATTCTCCAATTCAGCGGAACCGCTTTACCTCCGCGCTTTCAAAATATTATCGATAAGTTTGGAGATAAACCTCTTGCAATGCGACAGGCAGGTATTGCATATGCAACCGAACAGATTATTGACTTAATAGCAAATAATGTCCGCGGAATACATATATATACCATGAATAAACCTGATATTGCAGAAATGATTATGAAAAATCTCTCTGAAATTTTATAGGTTATAAACTTTATGAATAGAATTAAGCATATTCTGCACTATATGGGACATAAGGGGCCGGCAGATAATAATTTAGAGCAGCTTATTTCTTCAAGTTTAGATGAGCTTAATAAAGTTAGTGATCCTCGCCATGTGATGATTCAATTGCCATGTAATTTAAAAGACAACATTATTTCTATTGATAGTATAAAGATAGAGAGTAGTGGTTTAGCAGAACGCCTTTATAATTGCACGGGCGTTTATATTTTTGCGGCAACACTTGGTGCAGAAGTTGACAGGTTAATTTTCAGCAGATCTAAAATTGACAGCTCTGTATCACTCTGTATTCAGGCATGTGCATCAGCGCAAATTGAAGATTATTGCAATAATATTGAAAATGAGCTTAGTTACGATTTAGGGAAAAGAGGTTTAAAAATTAATCCAAGATTTTCTCCCGGTTATAGTGATTTTGATATTTCGCATCAAACAGATATTTTAAGGCTTCTATCAGCCGATAAGAAAATTGGATTATGTGAAACAAAGGCTCATATGTTAACTCCCTTAAAATCTGTTTCAGGTATAATAGGTTTCTATTTAAAGGATGAAAAATGATTAGAGACTTTTTAGGCAAGCAACTGTTATTTTTTGATGGTGCAATGGGCACAGAGCTTCATTCAATTGGACTTAAGGCATCGGAATTACCTGAAGTTTGGAATATTAAAGAAGGAAAATTGATTCAAGATATTCATAAAAAATATCTAAATGCAGGTTCTGATATACTAAAAACGAATACCTTTGGCTGTAATAGCGTAAAAATGAGTGCAACAGGCTATACAGTAGAAGAAATTATAAAACATGCTGTCGAAAATGCTAGAATCGCAATTAAAGAATGTAATACATCTAAACCTCGTTATATTGCCCTAGATATTGGCCCCCTTGGTAAGCTTCTTAAACCTCTGGGAGATTTGCATTTCAATTTAGCTTATGAACTGTTTAAGGAAATTGTCATTATTGGCACAAGAGAAAAAGCTGATCTAATACTCATAGAAACCATGTCTTGTACATATGAACTAAAGGCGGCAGTACTTGCAGCGAAAGAAAACTCAAATCTGCCAATAATTGCCTCAATTACCCTTGATGAGAAAGGAAGAATGCTTACAGGCGGCACTGTCGATACAAGTATTTCCTTGCTTGAAGGCCTTGGTGTTGATGTAATAGGGTTTAATTGCGGACTTGGCCCTGAGGAGCTCAGCCCCCAAATTAACAGGGCATTAATATTAAGCTCTACTCCTATATTGCTCATGCCAAATGCAGGATTACCTAAAATTATTGATAATAAAACCACATATAGTATTAACCCGGAAAAATTTTCAGGCTTTATGAAGAAAAGCGCAGAAAACGGTGTCTTGCTGCTTGGCGGTTGCTGCGGAACCACGCCTCTTCACATAGAATCTTTGGTTCAAAATTGTAAGAATATAGTACCACGGGAAATTAAGAAAAAAAACATAACTATAGCATCATCCTATAGTAAAATCGTTAATTTCGGTACTAAACCTATAATTATTGGAGAAAGAATTAATCCAACGGGAAAAGCAAGACTTAAAAGAGCAATTAAAGAAGAAAATTATGATTATGTACTGCAAGAAGGCATTTTACAGGTAGAAGAAGGTGCAGAAGTTCTTGATGTAAATGCAGGTATGCCCGGAATTGATGAAGGAAATATACTAACAATCTTTGTAGAGCATCTTCAAAGCGTTGTTGATGTTCCGCTGCAAATAGACAGCTCTGATTCTAATGCTTTAGAAAAGGCAATGCGTATATATAACGGGAAACCAATAATTAATTCTGTTAACGGAAAAGAAGACAGTATGTCTTCTATATTTCCTTTAATCCAAAAGTATGGAGGCCTTATTGTTGCTTTAACGCTGGATGAAAACGGGATTCCTAATACAGTGCAGGCTCGTCTTGATATTGCAAAAAAGATTTTAAATTATGCTCACAAATTTAATATTCCCAAAGAAGCCTTTCTATTTGACCCGCTTACAATGCCTGTAAGCACTGATAATAATTCAGCAAAAATAACTCTGGAATGCATAAGCACTTTAAAAAAAGAACTTGGGGTTAAAACCATACTTGGAGTATCCAATATTTCCTTTGGATTAGCAAATCGTGATGTATTAAATACATGTTTTTATCATCTTGCAATAGATAAAGGTCTTGACGCAGCGATTATTAATCCAAATATGTTGAAAGAATACAATATTAATTCTAGGCAAAATGATATTGTACTTGATGCACTGCTTGGCAAAGACGAACACTTTAAAAAATATTTAGAGCAATATAGTATTGAGCATCATGAACCGGCCAAACCGGACCTTAATATTGAAGAGATGACTTTATCTCAGGTCATTTTTTCCGGGTTAAAGCAAAGAGCTCCTTTAAGTGCAAAGAATAGTCTTTTGAAACTTAAGCCCATGGAAGTAATTGAACAAGAACTTATCCCTGCCTTGAATAAGGCAGGGAACTATTTTGAACAGGGAAAAATATACCTTCCCCAATTATTAATGTGTGCAGAAGCGGCAAAGGAAGCATTTTCTATTGTTCGTAAGGCAATGGGCAGTTCTGCTGACGATACGATAGGTACTGTGGTTCTTGCTACAGTAGAAGGTGATATTCATGATATTGGGAAAAATATAGTTCGTGCTTTGCTTGAAAGCCATAGATTTAAGGTAATTGATCTTGGTAAGGATGTTCCTGTTAAAAAGGTTGTAGAGGCTGTAATTAAGCATAATGCAAAGCTTGTAGGTCTATCAGCTCTTATGACTACTACAGTTATGAGCATGGAAAAAACAATAAGAGCCTTGCGGCTTGACGCACCGCCATGTAAAATTATGTGCGGAGGAGCAGTTTTAACAAAGGAATATGCAGAAAAAATAGGAGCCGATTTTTACGGAAAAGATGCACCTGCTTCCATATATTATGCAAAAGAAGTCTTATTGTGAGAAAGGAGGTCTTGAATGAGTCCTTTCTATTTTATAACGGCCTTCATTTTCCATTTCAATGGCATCTTCAGTTGTATAAAGATCGTTAAAATGCCACCATTCGGACGAGAGAGGGGTGAGTCCTGCCTCAGAGCAGTATCTAAGTAAAAGAAGAGTCCCAAATGTTGCAATTGGATTAATTTCAGAGCCAATCCAGGCTGTTGGAGAACGCGAAAATACATTTGAACTCATTATTGCAGATGCTACACTCATCTCGTGCATCGGAGTCTGCATCGGATACTCTGTGTATTCGGTTATATGTATATATAAGTAATTACCTGTATTCCTTGTTTCCCAATTATCTATTCTTGCTAGGCTGGTATCTATTGCAGTACCTCTTTGATGATTATAAGGAGCCTCTGCAAGAAACCATCTAATATTAAATGAGTCTGACGTTATTCCTGTTCTTACAGTAGGATTTACCTCAACTAATTGTGAAAAATGTTCATGGAGGAAATCGTGAGCTTCTGCGGGTCTGAATGCCTCGTAAATTACCAGGGTATTGCCTTCAGCTAATGCTGACTGCTGTGCGGCGAAAATACGAAAAGACATTGGATACATTACAGGAGAGATATACTCGTTTCTTTGGAGTCTTTCGTTAAAGTCTCTTCCTTCATAAAGAGCCTCTCCTGTAATATTTGGAATGTCATAAAAAGATGATCTAAATAAGGAAGAGTAGGTATTTGTATTATTATATACAATCGAAGGTATAATATCGGGTAAATTAATTAAACAATATTTATGTCTAACCCAACCCCTTGTGTTCTCTGATTCTATATTCCACCAATCATTTTCTTCTCTTATAATCGTAAAACCCTGTCCCGGTGCAAGGGTAAATATAATGCTTGAAAAATCATTTGCACTAGAATGGGCATTAAGTTCTATTGCAGCAAATCCTGTTGCACCTGAAAGGGGAAGCTCAAAATTACCTCCTTCGTTAAGATAGTAAACATAATCTATGGCCTCTATATCTCTGCCGTTTCTTGAAAAATTATTCAAATATACAAAAATAGCTATAAAGAAAAAAAGAAGAGTAACTGTAATGATGGTTAAAATTGTCTTTTTCATGAAATTACCTGTTTAGTATTTCGGCGAGATGAGTAAAATGTTTTAAAACATATAAAAGTATCAAATGTGCAGGATAGAAAACATAGAAAAACCAAGTCATAAATCCGGACTTCTTGCCGTTTTTGCCGTTATACATTGCAAGCAAGGGTATTGCAAAGAAAATCCCAAGTTGAAACCATTGGGGGAAACGATCATGAAAGAAGCCGAATCTATAGAAGACAGGTGCAAGGTGGAATAAGACACCGACTACTATAAATGACAGCATTTGATGCTTGAAGTTCCCGTGAAAGATACCGAATCCTAAAATCCAAAGCACTGCAACAAAGTTCCAATTTGCAGTGTAAGATAAAATACAGCAAGCGCCGATTATTGCCATTTTAAGTAAAAGGTGTAGCTTTTCGTTTCTATATGCTGTAAGGGCAATCAGACCCATTGCAAGCGGCCATACCACGCTCGTATTCCTAAAAACAGATAGCCCGAATGCAAGATCGTAAGGAATATGAGAAATTACAGCAAGGATTAATAACCGGATTGTATATTTTTTTAGGTTTGATGTGTAGAAAAACCCCTCAGCAATAAAATAACAAAATATTGGAGCCGCGAGCCTGCCTAATAGCCTGAAAACCAGGCTTATCATTTCATTATGGGCAAAGAAAACAGTCACAAAATGGTCGAGAAACATGACCACTGAGGCGATTATCTTTAGTTTATTTCCTGTCAGCATTTATTTATAATCACCATAAGTTATAATTTTGTCAACTGATCCCGGCATTTTGCCTGGATCAGTTGGCTCTCAGGATTACCGGCTTCGCCGCTAATCCTTCGGGTCAACTAATCCGGGCTATATTATTATCAGCCTATTGACGCTTTTGAAAAATAATGATAAAATCCGGTAAGATACTTAAATTCAATGGAGAAAGACATGAAAGTCAGCAATCAAAAAAAATCCACATTAACCTTCGGCTTTGAGCCGGGAGGAAAGAAATTTAGGTACACTCACTAATCTGTTAATTTTAACCTGATATTTTTCCTCTTTTACACAAAGCCTCGTATCGCTACTCAATTTTTTCGGAGGAAATATGTCTTCAAAATTTCGTTACTTTAAAGTATTAGTATCTTTCTATAAGCCTTATAAACTGCTCTTTTTGATCGTAATTACCTGTGCAGCTATAAGTTCACTTGCGGCTCTTGCAATACCCTTATGCATCCGCTTCATCACAGTTGAAGTTCTTACCCTTGGTACCGCCGATGCTATGCCCCTAATCTTTAGAACCCTTCTTATAATGCTATTGTTTATCATTATTCAAACCTTTTCAGGTCTATTCTACGATAATAAGGGTCATGCAATGGGAGCAAGAATGGAGAGGGATATTAGGAACACGCTTTTTAAGCATTGCCAGAGACTGCCCACGCGCTTTTTTGACAGGGAGAAAACCGGAGTCTTAATGTCCAGAATTACAAATGATTTACACAATCTTGCGGAGTTCTGTCATCATGGCCCCGAGAACCTGTTTATCTTCCTTGCCAGTTTTATTGGTGCATTCATAATACTGTTTCGTATTGATGCAAGGCTTACCCTTGTAATATTTGCCTTATTACCCCTTATGATTTTCTATACCATCTTCTTTCAGGGAAGGCTTAGGCGGGCTTATAGAGAAAACCGTGAGAAAATAGCAGACCTTAATGCTGATCTTGAAGATACACTTTCAGGGATTAGGGTTGTAAAATCTTTTACTAATGAAGAAAGAGAGGATGAAAAATTTAAGGAAGCCAATGAAGTTTTTTGTCAGGGAAGGATAAATATTTTTAGGAACGAGGCTTATTATTATTCGATAATGGAATTTTTCCTCGCTCCCTTGGTTACTGCAGGGGTTGTTGCTGCAGGTGGTATTTTTATCTCAGGAGCCGTAATTTCAACCTCAGACTTAATTGTTTTTCTCCTTTATATCGGATATCTTACTTCTCCCCTTACACGAATCGCCCAATGGGTAGGCCTATATCAGGATGCAGTAGCAGGCTTTACCCGTTTCATGGAAATAATGGATATGGAAAAGGAAGAAAATTTAGGAGCAGGGAAAAATCCGATGCATCGCTTTAAAGGTGATGTGAAGTTCGATAATGTCTCCTTTAAATATGGGGAAGAACTTGAAAATGTTTTTGAAAACATAAGCCTAGACATTCCTGCAGGCAGCTCTGTTGCCCTTGTTGGTGCATCAGGTGCAGGAAAGACAACCCTTTGCTCATTAATTCCCAGGTTTTATGAGCTAAATGCAGGAAGGATTCTGATAGATGGCATTGATATCAGAAATATGGACCTTGAAGTATTAAGGCGAAACATAGGTATGGTTGCTCAAGATGTATACCTGTTTAACGGTACAGTCACAGAAAATATTGAGTATGGGAAACCGAGTGCAGATAAAGATGAGATAATTAGGTCAGCAAAAATGGCAAAGGCCCACGATTTCATAATGTCCCTGCCAAAAGGCTATGATACCGAGATAGGCCAGCGGGGAATACGCCTTTCAGGAGGCCAGCGTCAACGCCTATCCATTGCAAGGGCCTTCCTTAAAGATCCCCCTGTGCTCATCCTTGATGAAGCAACAAGTGCCCTTGACTATGAAAACGAAAGAGCTATCCATGAAAGCCTTGAAGCCTTCATGAAGGACAGGACTGTCCTGATAATTGCCCATAGGCTTTCAACCGTAAATAAGGCGGGGAGTGTTTTCCATCTGGATGAGCATAGGACAGATGCAGACATAAATATTTACAGTTAAAAGGCCATTCTAATTATCCCGATAATGGAATATGAGAAAATTCTTTTTCATAAGCCTATGCATTATCGGGATTTTTGGGTCAAAAAGTTTATCTTTCTCTCAAAGTGCTTCGATGCCCTCCATAATTACCATTGCAGATACAGGTGCTTACTCCATAGTAGAGCGTTCCGATTGGCGCAGATTTGATAACGGCAGGTATACGGGCCTTGTATATCAAGAGCTTAGGGCAACAATTCTTCCAAGCACAAATGGAAGCGCATTATATCAGGGAAATTTTTTTGTAATGCAGAATACAATGCGGGATGCAGTCCGGATTGCAAGGGGAGTTGATGATATTGTCCCTGTAAGTTTTGAGCTTATGCAAAACGGTGCAATAATGATTCAAAATGATAAAGGCTTCCCAAGACTGCGTAACTTTCCAACTTTTCCCTCCAGACCGCTAAGACCCGGTGATAAATGGCAGGCACCGGGGAGCAGGGCAACAGATCCTCTTAATACAGGCAATCCCCTGATTATTCCCTTCGTTGCCGAGTATGAGTATCGTGGAATTGAAGTTTATAGAGATATGCTTGTCCATAGGATTAATGCCGGTTATGCAAGCAGATATCGTAATTATGGTACTAACGGAAATAATGGCTCTATTGAGGAAAATGATTTCTTGGAAGTACAGGGCAGTCATAATGTTGATATCCTCGTACGAGTTGATGACGGGCTATTGGTTTTTATGAGAGATACCCTTGATGTGACATATACCCTATTGGATAATTCCACTATCAGGTTTGCAGGATTCACCCTGACATTCGGAGAGGGAATAATACCAATGAATAGGGTTGAAGTTGCTGCAACTATTAATATCCCTGATGCTGATGTGGTTCACCTGCCGGAAGGAATACGCCTCACGATAAGAGATATCCGCTTTGCCCCCGATTCACCTGAGTTCCTCCCGGAAGAAAGATACCGCCTTGATCTGATCGCCGCCGCCCTAAAGCAGATACCCGACAGGAATTTCCTTGTGGATGGTCATACTGCCGCTGTCGGCCGCCCTGCCGGGGAAATGGAACTATCTATAGAGAGGGCAAGGTGTATGATTGACGAGCTGGTACAAAGGGGAATAAGTGCAGACCGTTTTATCTATAAGGGCTGGGGAGGAACCGTACCAATAGATGATAATTCAACCGAAGCAGGAAGAAATAATAATCGCCGCGTAGAGATAACCATCCTTGAATAATGGGCCCATCCGTGGTACAGTTGCCAAAGGAGGATGATATGGCTCATAAAGTTATAGATCTCCACTGTGATTCCATATTTCATATCATGGATGGAAAGGATCTCCGAGTATCTACAGACGGAGTTCATGTTGATTTACCCAGGCTCAAGAAGGGAAGGGTAGGGCTGCAGGTCTTTGCAGTTTATATTCCGCCAAATACCGAACACGATAAGGCCTTTCTCTGTGCAGCAAAGGGACTTGATGCGGTTGATGCATTTTCATCTTCTCATGAGGATTTAATTCATGTTGAAAATGCAGCTGAATTAAAATCGGTCTTACAGGGAGAAAAGGTTGGCATAATGTCTGCTATTGAAAACGGACTTGCCATTGAAGATTCTCTTGATAAGTTAAAGGAATTAAGGCAGAGAAAGGTTCGGATTATGACTCTGGTGCACAGCCAGAATATGTCCTGGATTGAGTCCTGCACAGGCACAGGGGATTTTAAGGTTGATACAGGGCGGGGACTCAGCAGTTTCGGAGAAAAGGTAGTGGATGCAATGAACGATCTTGGAATCATCCCAGATGTTTCCCATTCCTCTGTTGCCGCTTTTTGGGATGTAATTAAGAGATCCAAGAAACCGATAATTGCTTCACATTCCTGCGCTCTAAGTATCTGCGGAGCAAAACGTAATTTAAATGACGATCAATTAAAGGCCCTTGGAGAGAGCGGTGCTGTTGTGGGTATAAACTTTGCTTCTTCCTTTTTAAGTGAGCCTTACCGTCTCGCCTATATGGAAGCTCGTGCGAATAATCCGCCTCCTGCAAGCATTACAGTCTCTGACATTTTAACAAGGTCGCCCAAGATATCGGTTCCTGTCCCCCACACAATCATTGCAGATCATATTGACTATATGATAAATATTGCAGGGGAGGATTGCTTAGCCCTGGGCTCTGATTTCGATGGTATTCCTGCAGCACCCGACGGCGTTACAGGCAGTGATTATTATCCTGTCCTTGAAGATGAGTTAAAAAAACGCGGGTATAGCGATAAGAGAATCGAAAAAATATTTTACGGCAATTTCTTGAGAGTACTGGAAGCCTGGGATAAATGAGTAATTTCGGCAAAGGGGTTTTCTTTGCTGTTTCGGCGTATCTTGTATGGGGTTTTTTACCGATTTACTGGAGATTGCTCTCTGCAATAAATCCCATACATATACTCGGCTTTAGAATAATTTTCTCATTGCTTTCTGTTGGTCTTGTTCTGCTTATTGCCGGAAACAGGTCATGGCTTAAATTTTATAAGAATAAAAAAACAAGAACCGGCATGATAATAGCTTCTATTCTTGTCACATTTAATTGGGGTCTTTATATATGGGCTGTGACAGGCGGATATACCATAGAAGCAGCCCTTGGGTACTATATTAATCCCTTATTTTCGATAGCAATGGGCATAATTATCCTAAAAGAAAAACTAAGACTCATGCAAATTGTCTCGTTTTCACTGGCCTTTATCGGTGTTTTAATTCTTACAATACTTACAGGGCGCCTTCCATGGATATCATTATGTCTTGCTATTACATTTGCAATTTATGGCTTTATTAAGAAGACAGTCAATCTTTCTGCATTAGAATCCCTTGGAGTTGAAACATTGCTTGCTTCACCAATAGGTCTTTTTCTTTTGTTTATTGTTTTTGAAGGCGGGCAGAATGTGCAAAATTATATTACGGTACTTCCTATATCAACTATTGTAATACTCATTCTTAGCGGAGTTGCAACTTCCCTTCCCCTCTATCTATTTGCAAAGGGAGCAAGGATGCTCCCTCTGTCAACAATGGGTTTTATTCAGTTTATATCTCCTACTTTGACATTCCTTACAGGTCTTTTAATTTTTCGTGAATCATTTCCTGTACAAAACTTTATTGCCTTTGGTTTTATATGGGCAGCGGCTATTATCTATATCGCCTCTTTGAAACGAGTTCGCTAAGTCAAACTAAATCTCAATTGCAGCAATATAAGAATCATACTCACTTCTTGCCCTTCTGCTTTCGTTCAATGCTTCTGTGATACTCCTGTTTATATTGTCAATGTCAATGTCAAGAGCTGTCATTCGCCGCAGATATTCCTGTCCCTGAGTACTCTGAGCACCAACTGCTTCAAGGTTACGACGTATCCTGTCCTGTTCGGAGAATAGCATTGTACGTTCAGATTCAAGCCGGCTGCGGTTCTGTTCAGCATTGTCAAGAACTCTGCGAAGCTCAATTGCCCTTGATAGAGCAGACCTCACGTTTGCAGGAATTTCGGTATTAGTTGAATAAGAGATGAAAACTTCAGGTCTCATTTGTGACAGGGTTATCCTTTCAAAAATAGGAGTTTCTTCCCTCACTGTGAAAATTAAAGTATCTCTTGCCCTTAGGTTTTGATTAAATCTATAAAGGTTAGCTGTCTGCTCATCTGCATGAGCAGGCAGGGTTAGCTCAGAACCTCCTGTGATAGGATGTTCAATAATTATCCTCTTATTTTCACCTGAGGCATTTCTAATGGTATAAACCCATTCATCCCTCTGTCTGCGGTTAACTGTCATCACTCCGCCTGAGATACTCACCCCCGTAATAAAACGTGATCCCGATGAACGGCCGCTTCCTGTGACAGAAAGATCTTCCCCAAAGGAAATTAATCGCTTCTCGTTTTCGGGAAGGAACTCAAGGAGGGCATCTCCTGCGTAGGTTCCTCCGTCAAATACTGTAATCGGCCCTGCAGGAAGACCCATTCCAAGGGTATTTGTAATTTCTACACTAATCTGAGGATTAATCGTTTCACCTCTCCTAACCCTCGTTCCCTGAAAAATCAATGTCCTTTCGGCTGTAAGATTTCCTTCAACGAGCGGCAGCATAGCACTCTGCCGTCTTGGTAAGGTTACAGGGCTTCTGATTGTAAACTCAAACTGATCACCTGCTTCTCTTACCCCCGCAGTTTCAAGCGCACCGCCGCCTTGAAGAACAGGGGCCGACATTGTAGGGGCAGCTCTCATCATGGCAGGTGCAGAATCTTCGGCCATGTATAACATTTCCGCTTGCTCATATGCCATGCCGCTAAACTGCCTGGAAGTAAGTGCAGAATCATGAACTGCGCTTTCGGCAATGCCTGCGATCGAAAGCGGGAGTACCGGGCGGAAAACCCTGTAAGGGGGGTAGAGCATTTGGATAAAGGAAACAGGTCTTCCTGTTAGAAGGGAGAGCTCCACTCCTTCCCAGTCGGTGTCACTGTCATTGTCAACAATCGCCCAGCCTTGAAGAAAAGGCCTTGTTCCGCTCAGATCCAGACGATAGGAAACCTTCCATACTGCTGAAGGGATAACATAACTTATAGATACGGCACGGCTTCCCTGACCGTCTAGAACTACCCTTATATTTTGATTTAATTCGTCATGTGACGATGCAAGGAGATCAAGAGCCCTTAATAGATCAGAGTTCAACTCATCGTTAAAAAACCTGAATGACCTGATTTCTTCTACCGGAATAGAGCTGATTCCGCGAGAAGTTAGAACAATGAGCCAAGGTATGCTTGCAAAGAACTGCCCTGTAGTATGATGCCTATATTCAACACCAATTATCCTGCCTAAAATTTGCTCAGGTGCATATACTTCAATTTCTTCTCCCCTCTGACTGCCAAGGATCTCTGCAAATCCCGGGTTTCCTGCCAAATCAACTCTTAAGCTTCTTAAACTTCTCCAAAGACTCCCCTCAGAATTATAGAGCAATGACGGAGAAGAGGATGCAGGATCATTTAAAACAAGGGATGAAAGTACATCATTCATGACACTTGCATCAAATAATAAGCTCACTTCTCCTGCCCCGGTTATTGTTCCCGAATGCTCAAAAAATCCGATGCCGGATGACAAAATTGAGACACGCCTTAAGGGCAGGTTCCGGGAAGCCTGCGATAAATCACTTGAAGACTGAGAATAAAGTAAAGAAGAAGATAAGATGAAAAGAGTAAAAATAAAAAATGCCTTTTGTTTCATGGTTGCTGCTCTAAGTATAGTGTTTTTGTCCCATAGTCGCAAATATTTGCAGGGCCATAGTATTGAATTGCACCGGGGCAGAGATAACTTGTCTTAACTGCCCATACTTCCCTGCTGCCGGTAAATGACTTAAAAGGTGCACCTTTAAGATCAACAAGAGCTTTCTTAATTACAGGCTTCTTAGATCCATGACGCTGCTCGAGGTTCATCATCATTGTAAGGGGAACTCCCCCTGCTATCCAATCGTTTGCATCTTTCGAAAGATTCCTTACGCTTGAAATATATCCGGTTAACCCTGAAGCAATAAGTACAAAGGCACTATACCCGAGAGAATAGCAGTAATCTGCATCAAAATTAGACGGGAAGGCACAGCGTCCTTCATAACCAAAGAAATGACCGAGAGAAGAAAATTTCCCCTTATACTTACCTTCTTTTTTAAGCTCTTCAAGACGAATTTCAGTCATTTCCATGAGCAGTTTCTCTGTCTCTATACGAGAAACCTGCACATTACCATGCGGGTCTCTATCCATAAGAAGCTGTGATGCAATATCGGCAGGTAAAGATTTAATTAATGCGTATGATCCGGTTGACAAATCTTTTTCAAGCAGGGAAATAGAAGAGTCCAATGAAGTTGATTTTGAAAACTCTTTCTGTTTCAAGGACATAATGTCGTTTAACTCACCTATTAGCTGTTTCATCTCAGGGATAAATTCTACCAGCCCTTCAGGGATTAGTATTAAACCAAAGTCTTCTCCGTTTTCTGCTCTTTTAATTATGGAATTACAGATCTCTTCCACTACCTGCTTAAGAGAATATTTCTTTTCTTCAACTTCTTCAGATATTATGCAAATATTTGGTTGGGTTTGAAGTGCGCATTCTAAGGCAATATGACTAGCAGCTCTGCCCATAAGCTTAATGAAGTGCCAGTACTTCTTTGCGCTGTTAGCGTCGCGGCCAATATTGCCAATCAATTCACTGTATGTTTTACATGCCGTATCAAAACCAAAGGAAGTTTCTATATGTTCATTTTTTAAGTCTCCGTCTATGGTCTTTGGACAGCCTATTACCTGTATGGAACTTCCCTTATCAATAAAATATTCTGCGAGCAATGCGGCGTTTGTATTTGAATCATCTCCGCCAATAATTACTATGGCATTTAGACCGAGCTTCTTTGCATTTTCAAGGGAAGTTGCAAATTGCTCTTCTGTTTCAATTTTAGTACGTCCTGAACCGATTATATCGAAGCCCCCGGTATTCCTATACTTATCAATAATATCTTTTGTTAACTCTATTGTTTTATTTTGCAAAAGCCCGCCGGGGCCTCCGAGATAACCGTAGAGCATCGATGCGGGATTTCCTTTTTTTAGGCCGTCATATAGCCCTGCTATAACATTATGTCCGCCCGGAGCCTGCCCCCCTGAAAGAATTACTGCGACTTTAAGGGCGGCAAGGAGGGAGTCATTTTGTCCTGATTTAAACTCAATTAGAGGCTTTCCGTAAGTATGCTTAAATATTTCTTTTAGTGCCTGTCTGTCGGAAATGGAATCTGTTGGCGCACCCTTTTCTACTGAAATTGATGAAACTTCTCCAAGCAAGGAATTGGGAAGTTTTGGTTTATATTGATACCTTTCTTTTTGTAATTCTGATATGTCCATTTTACTACTCCTCGAATTAACTTATAGTCGTCCCTGTAAACTCTTCACCTGCGAGTATCTTTTTTAGATTTTCGAGGTCCCTCCCTGCAGCGCATATTACTTTCAAACCCATTTTAGAAGCATGTTTGCTTGCAATCGGGTCAAAGGGAACATTCTTTCCCGGAACCCATTCGTCTCCTACCATGGCACAAAAATCCACCCATGAAATGCTGTCAATGGGCTTTGCATCCGGGTTTTTCTTTGGGTCATCGGTATAAACCTTCTCGATATTTGAAAGGTTTATTACCATTCCCGCTTGAAATCGCTCTGCCAATAATACTGCGTCATAATCCGAAGAGAAGCCGGGTTTCCAGCCTGCTGCGACAAGGACACGCCCCATCAATGGCTCAACTCTTGTAGGATCTATCACTAAATCCTGGGTACACCATTCTCCCATTACTGCCTTTACTAATTGGGCGTTCAGACGAGTTGCCATTATTCCAATCCAATCCGCTTGCTCATCTATAGGAGCAGAGGATATATTCCTATAGGCATTCTGATATGACCTTGCAGGTCCTCCGCCGCCGACAACAAGTATAAAACGCTGCTTATCATCACGCGAAAGAAAATCACCTATAAGAGCTGTAAACTTCTTTAAAAAATCTTCATCCACACCTTCAGGTGCAACTATGGAGCCTCCAAGAGAAATAACAGTAACCATAAAACGGGCCTCCTCTCATTAGTAGTTCAGTTTACTGACTAGTTCAATTTCATTGAACATTCATCCCTGTAATTATAACATCACTCCAGACGGAAGAATAGGACTGTATTCCCCCGACGGCTTCTTCCCATAGACTCTGAAGGGAGAAATCCCTTCCGCTTATTACGCTGCGCCCCTGCGGGCTCATCTGCGCAAGAAAGCGTTCTCCTCTGGAAAATGCCACCCTCATATTGTCGAGGTTTCCGAAGTAGTATTGGGCATGGTCTTCACGAAGGGTGAAATTCGGCGGGGCCGCTCCTGCTCCAAGAGCAGGATCAACAGGTACCCATCCGAACCCGTCCAACCAAAACTCGGCCCAAAAGTGCCTGCTTGTTTCCCTGAGCCGGTTAACCAACACTCCTTCCACAGGGATGACAGGGATACCTGCCGCCCTTGCAAGGGCACAGAAAAGGAGGGTTGCACTGTAATTATCAGAGTGATTCTCTTCAAGGGCCTGTAATATATCCCCGGGGAAGGGTTGAATCTGCACCCCTGCCGAGGCAAGGAGCCAATTATAGATTCTTCTTGCCTGCTCAAGGGGGAAACGTTCATTCCCGATGATCTGACGAGATAAAGCAATAATGTCTGGATCATCAGAAGGAATCAGTGCACTTGGAAGGACATAGATTTCTCCAATGGGGGAGGGTGTATTAAGTCTTATTGGAGCTTGAGCTCTAATATTTGTTTCCACAGTATATGTATCCATCGCAAAGGACAGATTAAACGCTTCGGTATTACCTGTAACTGTATTTACTAAATGAAAAATGGAAGTACCCCTATGGTTTTCTATAAAGGGATCAGGGCTTCGTGAAAGAAGGCGAATATTACGCTGGGATGAAGATGGGGCAGGCTGGGGCATCCAGATAAAGAGGTCGTTTGGGCTTGAAGCCGAAAGAATATCAATATCAACATTATAAGAGAAGGTATATGTTCTGCTATCCCTATAGCTCTTAGTCCCCGGCATTCCGGTAATATCAAAAGAAATGGGTCTTGAATTACCTCTCGGTGTCCTAAGCTCAAGATTTCCGCTTATAGCTCCGCTTGGAACCCTTACCCTGATTTCCCTTTCACTCCAAAAATCATATCCAAACTCCGTTTCGCTGACTTCAACAAAGGCCTCGAGGCCCGATTCTGATTGCCAGGCGAAAAATACTCCGCTATTATTTCGTGAAATGCCAAAATTGCTTCCGCGAATTGTTAATAGAGTGCCGATAGGACCCGAAGCAGGCTCGATTGAAGTAATTCTTGGTCCATTATTCTCGTTATTATCCAATTGGGCGGGTAAACTTCCCTGATTGGTAAATAGTGCAGGGTTGCTTCTATTGTTTCCCCTGTGGACATAAATTAGGCCTGCATCTCCAAACTCAGGTAATCTTACAATGATTTCTCCGTCGCTCCAGGAAATATAGGAGCCTGAGACAGGTGCCGTTCCTGCGATGCTCACATAAGATTGATTTCTATCCTCTCCGAAACCGCTTCCGTGAATGACAAGAATGTCTCCCATCCTGCCTATCCTTGGGTTAATTGAATGAATTATCGGGTTTTGCTCGCTGCATGCAAGAAGGAAAATTATGCAGGAAAGAATTGTAAATATTAGTCTTCTCATGGAGAACTTTGGTTTCTCCTGCGTGTTGCCCTCTCCGATCGCTCATTTTCTGAATAAGGCTCAAGGACCAATTGGATTTCGATGAGGGGTTCGTTTTCAGCCCTCATGGGTCCAAGAGGGAAAAAGTAAACTTGTTCCATAAATTCCAACGGTATGGTTTGCATTGTGGATGAATAACTGATTCCCCCATCCGGGGTATTGAGCCAAATCTGACCCTGGGCAACAAGGGTATGCTGTCCGCTTTGGCGCAGGAATGGGGTAAATTGAACTGCCACGACCAAGTTAGACCCTACCAGTTTGATGCCGACAGGACGCCCGGGAATTGTAATATTAATATTTTCGGAATCCCAACTGACTGTCTGGTTTCCTTCGATTACACGGGATACTATTCGTAATATAACTGCCCTTTCCCTAATTCCCGGAAGATCCTCAAGTGATTGGGCCCCAAGATTTGCCGTGACTGCAAGGATAATGATTCCCATCGGGATTATTCCTTTGCCTATATGCGTCATCTGTTGGAACGGCTCCTTGAATAGTCTGCCGCATTTATTAGGGCAGGCTGGCCTGTGCGGGAAAAACGGCTTGTCTCAGGCAGGCGAACAACAACGAAATCTCCGTCATTTTCACTTAAAAGGAAATGAATAAAATCATCCATGTCCAAGGTAGGCAGAACCGTTCCAAGATCGTCTCCGAGTAATGTACCTGACCATTCGGCGGGTATCGGCCTTGCCTGATCCATTGCAATGGATTCATTTGTGCCTGCCGGCCTCATAATTAGAAAGATAATTGAAAAAGCTAAAATAAATAGGGCCGCTGCAGCAGCAGGAAGAGGCATAGAGATTTTCTTGCTCCAGAACTTATCATTATTTTTGATGATAATCCTATTAGAGTTAATCTTATTCCAGACACGTTTCTCAGCCTCTTCAATACTTGGAAAATCGAGGCTCTTAATCTTCTCTCCAAGTTGTCTATACCTTGCAAGTTCTGCCTTGCACTCAGGGCAGACTTCAAGATGGGCTTCCATCTTTTCTTTCCATGGGGACGGCAGTTCATCATCATAATAAAGGGATATAACTTGCCTGTCAGGACACATCTTCACCTTCCTTAAGCATTTACCGTATTATTCCCTGCCGATAAAAGCTTTTCAAGGCGCTCCCTTGCACGGAACACCCTTACTTTTACATTGCCTTCGCTTATTCCAAGAGAGCGGCCTATATCCTTATAGTTCAGCTCTCCGTATTCCTTAAGTATTAATACAACTCTAAATTTTTCAGGTAGTTTATCCAATGCTTCAAGTACCTCCTGCCGGGTTTCCTTTTTTATGAAAGTATCTTCTCCGGTATCTACCTTCCCGGTATTCTCCCTAAATACCCTTTGGTAAGCTCTCATCTCCCTTACCTTTCGTTTAGCATAGTTCAAGGATGCATTTTTAACCACCCTTATGAGCCAGTATTTTGCCTCATCCTGGTTTGGGAATACCATGTTTTTTTCATGAAGTCGAAAGAATGCCTCCTGGCAGAGTTCCTCAGCCGCTTCCTCACTATTAGTGATACGGCACGATACTCTAAATAAAACAGGAAAAACTGTTTCATAAAGCCTGCGGAAATCTCCAATGAGCATTCTCTCCCTTCCATTTTCTATTGACTCACTATTGCTCACATTATTAAACACATCCTTAAAATAATCGTTACAATTTTATTTTCCAAGTGGTTCCGCCTGCAGTGTCTTCAAGAATAATACCCATATCATGTAAAATTTGCCTTATTTCATCTGAACGCTTATAGTTCTTGATGTTTTTTGCTTCCTGCCTCTCTGAAATAAGTCTTTCAATTTCTGCAACTTTTTGCGAATCGTCAAGAATTACAGGTTTTGCCTCCTCTTTCAAGTTTAATCCAAGTATACCATCCATATCAAAGGCTGCTGCAAGTGCTTCAGCAGGGCTCAAGGCAGGATCCTTTATAAGCCCCCATAGCTCTGCAAGGGCCTTTGGAGTGGAAATATCATCAGAGAGGGCCTTATTGAATGCTTCAAGGTAGGTATTGGTTCCCTGAAGCGGCTTTATTTCTTCTCCTGCTTCCTTCATGAGCAGACGCAGCCTTTCTGTCAGAGCCCTCCTTGAGTTTCGGGCACTTTCAAGTGCAGGGAGGGAGAACTGCAATTGGCTTCTATAATGCCCCTGAAGAAGGAAGTACCTATAATCAAGGGCAGAAAAACCAAAATCAATTAAGCTCTGCAAGGTGATAAAACCGCCTTCGGATTTAGACATTTTCTCCTTATTCATTATAAGAAACTCATTATGAATCCAATACTTTACCCAGGGTTTTTTTCCTGTAGCAGCCTCGGTTTGGGCAATTTCATTTGTATGATGCACGGGTATATGATCGATCCCCCCTGCATGTATATCAATCTCCTCTCCTATATACTTCATGCTCATTGCAGAACACTCAATATGCCAGCCGGGATAGCCCATCCCCCAGGGACTGTCCCAGAGCAGGGCTTGGTCAATAAACTTTCCCTTTGTAAACCATAGTACGAAGTCGCCTGCATTCCTCTTATTCTTATCGATATCCGTTCGCGCACCCGCTTTTTGCATATCAAGGCGTAAAAGGGCAAGCTCCCCATAGCTCAAAGACTTTGAGATGTCAAAGTAAAGGTTGCCATCAGCAAAATAAGTAAAACCATTCTCTTCTATGCGCTTAATTAACTCAATCATCTCGGGGATATGCTCGGTTGCCTTACAAATTACATTAGGTTTTATGATATTTAGGCGTTCTATGTCTTTAAAAAAGGCATTTGTATAGAATTCGGCTATTTCCAGAACGCTTTTTCCTCGTTCGGCAGCGGATTTAAGCATTTTATCTTCGCCGTCATCGCTGTCACCTGTCAGGTGGCCCACATCTGTGATGTTCATGACATGGTTTACTTCATATCCAAATCTGCGCAGGGTTCTTATAAGAATATCATGGGTAAAAAAGGCACGCAGGTTCCCTATATGCGAATAATCGTATACTGTAGGCCCGCAGCCGTAAAATCCAATCTTTCCCTTAACAAGGGGTTCAAAATCTTGTAATTCCCTGCCAAGAGTATTGTATAACTTTATCATAATTTATTTATTGTCATATCCCTTTTGATTCCCAGCTTTTTAATTGCTGCTTCGTATTGAACGGCTTCTCCGCTTGTAAATATATCGAGAGAGGGCTGTCCTCCTTCCGACAATTGCCCGGTAAGCAGGGCTCTTACTGCCCCTGCCTGGATTTCTGCAGGGTTTATGAAATTAACCCCACCTGAGTTTTTCTCAAAAACATCTTTTACTATCGGATAATGAGTGCACCCGAGGATCATATCCTCTAAACCGGGTGCAATATTCTTTAATTCATTTAATAATGATTTCACTTCGATTTCTATCTCGAGGCTTTCAAAATGTCCTGTATCAACAAGCATTGCAAGATCGCGGCTTGGAATAGAAAAAACCTCGGTTTTAGGACTTAATTCTCCAATAACTCTTCTATAATGACCTTGTTTCACAGTGAACTCGGTTGCAAAAACACCAATTTGCTCAAATTCTTTATCTGCAACATATTCACAAGTGGTTTCTATTATACTCACTATGGGAAAAGCATAGGGTTTTCTTAGTTCCTCAATGAGGGTTGATATAGTATTACAGGCAATCGCTACTATTTTTACATTTTTTTCTTTTAGAAAGTCCAGCATTGCAAATGATAGAGAGAGTATTTCCTCTCTTGAGCGGTTTCCATAAGGGCAGTTTGCATTATCACCATAGTATACAATGCTTTCTTGCGGAAGAATTATCCCAAGTTCTCTTACTGCAGTAAGACCTCCAAGGCCTGAATCCATTACCCCAATCGGCTTATTATTGTTTTCCTTCATTGCTTTTTTCTCCATAGTGGATATATAATCCGAATAAGGTATGGAAACTCTAAGCAAATTCATTGAAAAAATCAATACTGAAGAAAAATTTTCAGGCGTTTTGCATTATGAAAGGCCCATGTCTTTTCATACGAGTTTCAAGATAGGCGGGAATGCGGATGTCTATCTAAGACCTGATAAAGACATTTTTCTTGATTATTCAAGGAAGCTTCTTCTTGAAGCAAAGAAAGAGGGTATACCTGTATTCATTCTTGGTGCAGGTGCAAATATCCTGGTAAGTGATAAGGGCATTCGCGGCATTGTGCTTGATACAGGGTCTTATGAGGGAATTATTGGGGAAATTAAACAACCCTCAGGTGAAGAGACAATTGAAGTGAAAGTGCTTTCAGGCACCGGAGTCGATGCATTTGTGGATAAACTTTCCTCTTTCAGCCTTTCGGGTATGGAGTTTCTTGCAGGAATGCCGGGTTCCATAGGCGGGGCTGTCTGGATGAATGCCCGTTGCTACGGGAAGTCTATTTCGGATGTATTGCTTGAAACGGAGATTCTTGATGAGGAGTTCAGGATAAAAACTATTCCTGCCTTAAAAGAGGATTTCGATTATAAAAAAAGCCCCTTTCAGGCGAAGGAAAACCTGATTCTTTCAGCGTCTTTTTCCCTGCAGCATGCCGATAGGGGTGATATTCTTGACCTTATGGGCTTTAATAGGCAAGATAGGAGGGAAAAGGGGCATTTTCGCCATCCTTCTGCAGGTTCTGCCTTTAAAAATAACGGTGATTTTGGAGAGCCTACAGGCAAAATAATTGATGATTTAGGTCTTAAGGGCTTTAGCATCGGAGGAGCAATGGTCTCTCCCCTGCACGGAAATATCGTGTTTAATACGGGGGATGCAGGGGCAATTGATGTTAAAAAACTCTTGGATGAAGTAGCAAGAAGGGTGAAAGAGGAAAGAGGGTTCACCCTTGAAAGCGAGATTTTGTTTATAGGGGAATGGTAAATTTGACAAAACCATTGGATAATTATATAGTTAAACTTTAGGGGGTTCCGGATGAAATTTGTTCTGGCATTATTAATTTTTACCTTACTTTCTTTGCCCGTTTTTTCACAGCAGGTGGATACTGTCCAGCGTGCAAGAAATTTGGGTACTTCAGTTGATACCGTTCTTACAAGAAGCACAAATAACCTTAGGGCTTTTGACCAATTGATAGACGCAGGTCATGATACAGTTACATTTTCTGTGCTTAGAAGAAGACATGAATCTTTAACCCATGCCCTAGGTGAATCGGAAATACAGTTACATTTTCTTATTAGGACAAATAGCCGGATGGCGGATATCACTGCCGAAAGGAATAATTATCAGCGTTTAATCAATGACCTTGAAACTCTGAAAGCTGACCTTGATAACTATATAAGATCGATACAGTAGACAGGTGGATCTCTTAACCGGAGAGTTCTATTATTTCCGGTATTTCTTCTTAATCCAACTTTCCCAAATTCTACCATATTATTTTCTGGGTATGGTGCTTGGTTCCCTTATATCGGTTTTCGCAAAGGAAAAAATACTGTCTACCTTTTCCGCAATGGAGAATAGGGTACCCGGTCTTATCGGCCTTATACCTGCCTCCCTTGCAGGGATAGCCTCGCCCCTATGCATGTTTGGTACAATTCCAATCACGGCATCTTTTGCATCCAAGGGTATTAGGGAGGACTGGCTCGCTGCCTTTATGATGAGTTCAATCCTCCTTAACCCGCAGCTCTTATTCTATAGTGCTGCCCTTGGGAGGCCTGCATTAATTATACGGTTTATAAGCTCCCTGCTCTGTGGAATTATGGCAGGCCTATTGGTCCACCTTTTTTTCAAGAAAAGGAAATTCTTCAAGTTTGCAAAACTGACAAATGAGGCAAGCCGTGATACAGATCCCAACCTTTTTTTGCGTTTCCTAAAGAATCTGCTCCGTAATATTAAGTATACAGCCCCATACTTTATTATAGGCATCAGTCTCTCTGCACTGTTTCAACGCTATGTTCCACCTAATGCCCTTGCCGGTCTTTTCGGGCGGCATAGGGGATTCGGCCTCTTGATGGCGGCAACTGTCGGTGTGCCCCTATATGTCTGCGGCGGTGCAACGATTCCCCTAATGATCTCCTGGATGCATAGTGGTATGTCACTTGGCACAGCATCAGCCTTCATGCTTGCAGGCCCTGCAATGAAGATAACCAACCTTGGCGCCTTAAAAATAGTGCTTGGAATGAAGGATTTTATCATTTATATTCTTTTTTCGATAGTTTTTGCACTGCTCACAGGCATGCTTGTGGATTTTCTATAATTTTTAGCTTTAGGTAAGAGCCTTCTTTACCCTCTGATTTTCTATTTTTTGCATTTTTCGATATAGTTCAGCCTGTTTTACGATCTCCCCAACCGAGAGGGTATGGATCTTATCATTATCTACCCTTAATTTATTATTTGTCATTATCTTTTTTAATACAGTATTAACATCTTTCAGAGGTACCCCTACCATGGTAACCAGTTCTCTCGGGCCAAAATCAAAGGTATAGGAGCCCTGGCTGTCCAGTGGAATCCTGTTTTTTTCAAGATGAATTAAAAGGGTATCGTACATGCGGCCTACAACGTCTGCAATAAGGGTATTTGCAAGCTGTTTATACATGAACCAAATCCTGTCGGCAAGAAGGCTTGTAAGCTTTGAGATGAGCTGGGGTTGGGTTTTAATCATAAGCTCGAAGTTTGCCCTATTTATCACCATAACCTTGCAGTCCTCGTATGCTACGGCACTCGCCGTTCTGGGTTTGGATTCGAGCATTGCCATCTCTCCGAGTATATCACCCGGTTTTAGTACTGCTAAAAGCACTTCGTTATTATTAACTACCTTGGAAATTGTAACAGAACCGCTCTGTATTATAAAAAGCTCATTCCCGGGCTCGCCTTCGGCAAAAAGCATGGAATTTTTCGCATAACTCCGGTTCATTTCGGTTGCGTTATACTCAAGTTTCACACCCTTTGCATAAATTGCAATTTTAGCAACCCTTTCCTTTGCTGCTCTTACATGTTCACCGTTCGGAAAATGCTTTAAATATTGATTATATACATAAAATGCCTGACTATAACGGCTTTGCCGGACATAGAATTCAGCTATATCAAAGAGCTGTGAAGAATCTGAAGCATCATTGTCCTTAAAGGTGAGTCTTGAAAGAGCTACATTCAGATATCTCAGCCTTTTCGAGAACTGAAGTATAATTTTCATTGCCACAGGAGTATTTTTGCTTATCAATTCCCCGTATTGCCCCCTTGGGACGGAAATAAGCACCACATCTGTCAGGGCTTTGGCTGTCTCTATATGGCTATGTGATGACATTGTGGAAATAACTCCAAAAAAGTCTCCGGGGCCAAGTAAATTGCCCTGTTCCTCCTGGACTATTTCAAATTCCTTAGAGATTAATACCTTTCCCTGATTAATTATGTAAAAGTAGTTGGCATCTTGCTTGCCTTCAACAATGATATAGGAACCTTTCTGGAAATTTACAAAGCTTAAAAGTGCCATTATTATATATATGGTGTTTTAAACCGATTTTGTCAATATATTAATTATTCGGTTATTGAACTTGCTCTTCCTTTCGGCTATAATGACAGCAGTGTAGGGGGCTTTATGACCATATTGGATATGCTTGGACAGAGTGCTATTCTAACAGTTTTAGGTGTTGGTATTGTATTTCTTTTTTTACTTATCGTGGTTATTGTAGTAAGTCAATTTGGAAGGGTCTTTAAAACCGCTCTTAGAAGTACTGAGCTTAGTCCTATTTCGCAGGTAAGTTCGGGAGTAAAACCACAGGTAATTGCCGCAATTTCCGCAGCAATAAGTGAGCATAGAAAATCAAATTAATTGCTTTAATTATTATCCGATAATTAAGTAATGCTGAAATTTTTATTAATATTAACTTTAATACTTTCCCCAAAAGCCCTTCTTTCCCAGGAGCAGTTTGAGATCATAATCCCGGGGCCCCAAAGACAGGGTCTTGCCCCTGAAAACCCGGAACCCCTCTCGGGCAGTTATAGGGCCCTTCACCTTGGAATGAACCTTGATAATTTAAAAGAAGCACTTATTGACGATATTCTTTTCCACTTTAGGGGTGACAGGGATGTATCATTTCTTCCAATAAGAGAAGAGACCCTTGTTGAAACCACAGGCCCCTCCTTTATAAGAAGGGCTCACTTCCAATTAACAGACGGGGCAGTTTACCTGATGTCCTTCTCGCTTGATACAGGGCTTGTGGATCATTATTCAGTCTATACAACCTTTGTAAGAAGATACGGAGAACCGGGATTTCTAAACCCGAGGGAAGCGGTATGGGAAAACGATGATATACGAGTATCAATTGAGCGTCCCCTTACGGTAAAATACCTTGATATGATTGTTTTTAATCGGTTAAACGAAGAATCAAGAGCTATAGAGAGCAGGGAGATGCTTCGCCGTGAGGAATTCCTTGGTGATTTTTAAGACAGTTTTTTTCCCCCTAATCTTTTTCTTTTATGCACTGACTGCATGTAATGGGCAGGAGACCTTTGAAACCCGTGAGTTAACGATAGAGAGCAGGGGAGGGCCTGTAAAAATAATTGCAGAGATTGCTCTTACTGATGCCCAAAGATCTCAAGGGCTAATGCATCGAAGGGAATTAAATGACGGCCACGGAATGCTCTTTATTTTTGAGAGGGACCAATTACTCTCTTTCTGGATGAAGGATACCTATATCCCCCTCTCCATTGCCTTTATCTCTTCTGACGGAAGAATACTTGAAATCCATGACATGATACCCTTAGACCTAAGCCCTATAAGATCAGGCCGTTCTGCCCGCTATGCCCTTGAAGTCCCTCAAGGCTGGTTTGACAGAGCAGGTATTGTAATTGGTGATAGAATGAATCCCATAGAATTGCGCTAATCTTTTTTTTGCTTTAACATAATTAAATGAGTGAACCAATCAAAGTCGCAATAGCCGGTCTTGGAAGCAGGGGCAGACAATCTTATGCAGTCTGTCAGCATAGATACCCCGATTTAATGAAAATTACTGCCATTGCTGATATAGATCCTCTAAGGGTAAAAGAAGCAGCAGAAACCTTTGGGATCTCGGAAGACAGGTGTTTTAAGAGCGGGGAAGAAATCTGTAATACAAAGGACTTGGCCGATGTAATGTTCATTTGCACCCCGGACAGGGAGCATGCAGATTTAGCAATTTTGGCACTACGTAACGATTATCATGTTTTACTTGAAAAACCTATGGCTCCAACTCTTGAAGATTGCAGGCGTATACTTGATGCTGCAAATGAAAGTAATAAAAAAACCATTGTATGTCATGTCCTAAGATATACTCCCTTTTACATGGAATTAAAGAAGGTTCTCGAATCCGGTGAAATTGGTGAAATAGTTTCAGTTCAGGCAATGGAGAATGTCGGCTATTTTCATCAGGCCCATAGCTTTGTAAGGGGCAATTGGCGGAATGCCTCCCTTTCAAGTCCGATGATATTACAGAAATGCTGTCATGATATGGATTTGCTTCTCTGGCTTACGGATAAAAAACTAAAATCCGTTTCCTCTTTCGGAAACCTATACCTCTTTAAAAAGGAAAATGCACCTGACGGTGCTACTCATCGCTGTCTGGACGGATGTAAGGCAAAAGAGACCTGCCCATACGATGCAGAGAAAATTTACATTACAAATGAGCGCACAGGGATCTTGCATGGCAATACCGGATGGCCTAATGATGTGCTTGCCTCAAATCCGAACCGGGAAAACATACGCAATGCAATTGATAAAGGCCCCTATGGCAGATGTGTCTATCATTGCGATAACGATGTTCCTGACCACATGGTTGTTAATATGCTTTTGGAAGACGGTGTCAGTGTAGCATTTACAATGACAGCCTTTGGTCTTGGCTCCCGTCACATGCATGTCTTTGGGACGATGGGAAGCGTCACAGCCGACCTCTCGGAAAATAAAATCACAATAGGCAAGTTCGGAAAACCGCTAAGAGTAATCGACATTGGAGCACTCGCAGATGACCTGAAAGGGCATGCAGGAGGCGATCATCGCATGATATACGACTTCCTTAACCTGATTAAAAACGGCAGCGGGACTGCTGTCACTTCCATACAAAATTCAAGCGAAAGCCATCTTGCATGCTTTGCTGCAGAACACTCCCGACTTAATGGCGGTATATTGGTAGACACTCGCAATTTCTCTTGAAACCCCTTCCCCAATGTATTAAAATTAAGGTAAGTCCCAAGGGGGAGATGAGTGTTTAAAGGTTTAACTATGCTGGTTCAGCGGATTCTTTCCCTGGACGCACAGGAAGAAGCGCGGCGCTTTAATTCAGATCAACTGCTGCCTGAGCATATAATTATTGCCATGCTTAAGGACTGGGGCGGAACCGCATGCAAAGCGCTGATGTACTTAAGAGTCGATCTAACCGAATTCCGCCGAAATATAGAGAATAGTCTGCCTCTAATGTCTTCTTTACTCCTTAGGGGTGATGCTCCTCCATCCGAGAGAACCAAGAAAATGCTTGAATCCGCCTCACAAGAGGCTAAATCCATGGGAAACGAGTATCTTGGAACTGAGCATCTGCTTTTTGCGGCCCTTCGAGAGCCGGACTCGGCTGTTCAAGTTTATTTAAACCAAAGAGAAGTCAGCACCGAGATGTTCAGAGCCCTTGTCCAGGCCTCTTTCAGAAAAAAAGGCTATGCGGAAAACGGCCTTGCTTCAGGGAGCTTTGCTTCGGCGATTTCCCGCTGGGATGAGAGGACAGGAAAGGCCTCCTTTGGCGGAGAAAGCAAACCGAGCGGAAATGCACGTATAAGACCTGCCTCATATCCTGTTTTAACTCCCGCCTTGGATGAGTACTCAAGGGATCTTACAGCCCTTGCAAGGGCAGGGAAACTTGACCCTGTTGTGGGAAGGAAAAATGAAATTGGCAGGGCCCTTAGGATAATGGCCAGACGGACAAAGAATAACCCTGTTCTTGTCGGAGAGCCCGGGGTTGGTAAGACAGCAATAGTAGAGGGTCTTGCCCAGCTTTTTGTCGGACAATCTGTTCCTGCAGCTCTTGCAGGAAAACGCCTATTGTCCCTGGACATGGGTGCAATAGTTGCGGGGACAAAGTATCGCGGAGAATTTGAAGAGCGCTTAAAGAAGATAATGCGGGAAATTACCATGTCCCGAAATATCATACTTTTTATTGACGAAATCCATACAATGATTGGAGCAGGCGGTGCTGAAGGCACTGTTGATGCATCAAATATGTTTAAGCCGGGCCTTTCAAGAGGTGAACTGCAATGCATTGGCGCAACCACATTGGCAGAATACCGCAAGCATTTTGAAAGAGATGCAGCTCTTGAACGCCGTTTCCAGTCAATTCTTGTTGAAGAGCCGTCACTTGATGAAACATTGAAAATACTTCAGGGCGTGCAATTAAAGTATGAGGATCATCATAGGGTAAGTTATACAAAGGCGGCAGTAGAGGCTTCAGCTAAACTTGCACAGCGTTATATTTCAGGCAGGTATATGCCTGATAAGGCTATCGATGTTCTTGATGAAGCAGGCGCAATGCGCAAGCTTGAACCCATTGAACTGCCCCCTGAGCTTGCAACTATTGAAAAGGAGATTGAACAGCTCTCTGAAGAAAAGGGAACAATGGTATCTCTGCAAGATTATGAAAGAGCAGCCGAAGTAAGAGACAGGGTTAGAAACCTAAGGGAACGCCTCGATGAAATGCGCAGCAGCTGGGAGCATTCTTCCCTTTCAGGGAAGTTAAAAGTTGATGAAGATGATGTACGCAGGGTTGTTGCAGAGATAACAGGTATACCTTTAACCCATCTAAAAGAGCAGGAATCGAAACGACTCTTAAAAATAGAAGAAGAGCTCCACCGCGGAATTATTGCCCAGGATAATGCAGTCTTAAGGGTTGCTTCAGCAATAAGGAGGGCAAGGGTTGGCATCTCTTCTCCGCAAAGGCCTCTTGGCTCTTTTATCTTCCTTGGTCCCACAGGAGTAGGAAAGACTCTTCTTGCAAAGAGGCTTTCGGAGTATCTCTTTGAAACACCGGATTCCCTTATTCGCATAGACATGTCTGACTATATGGAAAAGCATAATGTCTCAAGACTTGTTGGCGCACCTCCGGGCTATATCGGTTATGATGAAGGCGGCTTCCTTACAGAACGCATACGCCGAAATCCATATAGGGTAATTCTCTTTGACGAAATAGAAAAAGCTCATAGGGATGTTTTCAATCTTCTCCTTCAAGTCCTTGAAGAAGGCGAGCTAAAAGACAATCTTGGGCATACTGTTAACTTCCGTAATACTGTAATAATTATGACAAGTAATGCTGGGGTAAGAGAAATTTCCAAGGATTCAAGGCTTGGCTTTGGAACCGGTTCGGGTTTAATGAGCTTTAACGAAATTGAAGCATCGGCGATATCTGAGCTTAAAAGACTCTTTAACCCTGAGTTCATTAACCGTGTAGACGATGTTGTGGTTTTCCATCCCCTTGATCTCAAACAGGTTGAAGCAATCTTAAAATTACAGATAGAAGAACTATCCGAACGTCTTGAAGAAAAGGGCTATGGATTAGAAGTAAAGAAATCGGCTTCAAAGTTTCTTATAGAGAAGGGTTGGGATCCCAAGTACGGCGGAAGACCCTTGCGCAGGGCAATACAGAAGGAGCTTGAAGATCCGCTGTCTCTTAAAATCCTGGAAGGCGATTATCCTATAGGAACTATTTTCATTGCAAATGAAAAAGGCGGCAAGATTAATTTAATTAATGAAAGGCGAAGTGCAGCAAAAGAAGAAGAGATTGATTCCGTTGCCTCTCATAAAATATGAATCTTGAAGCATTTATCTTAGGTTGCGGGGGAATGATGCCCCTGCCTCACAGACATCTTACATCCGTATTATTAAGACGTGAGGGAGATCTCTTCCTTTTTGACTGCGGAGAGGGGACTCAAGTATCTCTGAGAAGGCTAAACCTTAGGTGGAAGAAAATTTCTGTTATTTTTATCAGTCATACTCACGCAGATCATGTCACAGGAATTCCGGGCCTCTTAATGCTCTCATCTCAAGTGGATAGGGATGATCCCTTATACATAATCGGGCCGCCAAGGATTTCTGAGTACATCGAAAGCAGCCGTCGTGTTCTTGATATGTATATAAATTATCAAATTATTGTACACGAAATTACTGAGCCCGGCATTGTATATTCCGGTGCCGGCTTTAAGGTAAGGGCCTTCCCCTTAAGACATACAAAACCCTGCTTCGGCTATGTCTTCGAGGAAGATATGCGGCCGGGTGAGTTCTTCCCCGATAAGGCAATGGCCCTTGGTGTTACACGAGGACCTCTCTGGGCTAGTCTGCAATCAGGCCGCTCTGTTACATCGGAAGACGGCTCAACTGTCCTGCCTGAGCAGGTTCTTGGCCCTGCGAGAACAGGGAGAAAGTTCTCCTTTGTAACCGACTCCCTCTATTTTCCCGAAATTGCAAATGAAGTAAGGGCATCCGATCTGCTTATCTGTGAAGGAATGTTTGAAAAAGCTCTCGAAGAGAATGCAGTAGAAAAGCGGCACATGACTGCAGAGCAGGCGGCTGTAATCGCCCTTGCTGCAGGTGTAAAAAAACTTGGCCTTATTCACTATAGTCCCCGCTATACTGAATACGAGTTAAAAAAGGTATTAAAAGAAGCCGAAGCCATTTTTCCCTGCTCAGTGCTTACAAGAGATCGAATGGTTTTTCCGATTGAGTATATTGATTAATTTTCGTGTAACCGTATATAATTATTTTTGTTGTAAAATTGCATCATGATAAAAGTAGAAAATCTAAGAAAAAATTACGGTAGCTTTGAAGCGGTTAAGGATGTCTCTTTCACAGTGGGCAGGGAACAGGTGCTCGGATTCCTTGGGCCAAATGGTGCGGGTAAAACCACCATAATGAAAATCTTAACAGGATATCACTATCCCTTAAGCGGAAAAGTTGAAATAGACGGTCTTCCACTGGAAGAGTACCCCCTGGAAATTAAGAAAAAAATCGGTTATCTGCCCGAGAGCAATCCCCTTTACGGAGATCTTACCCCTGAGGAATACCTTTACTTTGCTGCCTCCTCAAGGCTTCTTCGCGGCACCGAAAGAAAAAATGCTATTGATACTGCAATTAATTCCTGCGGCCTAACTGGTGCAAGAAAACAGCGCATAGACAGCCTTTCCAAGGGGTTCAGACAGAGGGTTGGGCTTGCCCAGGCAATAGTACACGACCCGCCTATTCTGATTTTGGATGAGCCTACATCCGGCCTTGACCCTAATCAGATAATAGAAATACGTTCCCTTATTAGAGAGCTTGGAAAAAGAAAAACCGTAATTCTATCCACACATATTCTGCAGGAAGTGGAAGCTGTCTGCTCTCAAGTCTTGATTTTAAACGAGGGCCGTATTGCAGCTCAGGGTACTTCCGAGGAAATTGCAGGAACGATAAAAAGCGCATCCTTCGGGATGGATACCTGGGTGGTATTTCTTAAAGGTGTCGATGAATCGATACTTTCTGGTCTCTCCATTCCGGGCAGAGAAATCGGAGAGAAGAAGATAACCCTGCAAGAAACAGGAATTATTAGGCTTGATTTTGTTATGGGCGCAGACGGGAGACCGGGAAATACCGGGGACAGTGATTTACTTTATTCACTTGACGGGGAGCTTATCTTCGACTGGGCAGTTAAACAGGGAGCTAAGATAATCGGCATGTCGCGTAAGAAACTAAGCCTCGAAGACATCTTCGTGCAGCTAACCGCCGAAGAACGAACAGAGGTAGGGCCATGACAATTTCTTCACCCGGCGCTTCTATGCGCAGAATAATAGTATTAACACGAAAAGAGCTTCTTAGCTGGTTCAGTTCTCCTGCACTTTATGGTATTACAGTGTTCTTCCTAGTTTTCATTTCAGTCTGGTTCTTTTATATACAGCGATTCTTCGCAATGGACATTGCTTCCCTAAGGCCATTCTTCGAGGCATTTCCCCTGGCCTTTATTTTCATAATTCCCGTTATAACGATGAAGGCCTGGGCCGAGGAGAAAAAGCTTGGAAGTGTGGAAATACTTTTTACAATGCCCTTTAACGAATGGGAGCTTGTTATGGGTAAGTTTCTCTCTTCTTTAATTATTATTATACTCATGCTCCTCCTCACCCTGCCTGTTCCCCTTAGCCTCCTGCCGTTAAGTTATTTTGATCTTGGAGTAATGCTGACTGAGTATACAGGGGTCCTTCTGCTTGGGGCAACCGCACTCTCTGTGGGGCTCTTTCTCTCCGGCATTGCCAAGACCCAGGCTGCAGCCTTCGTCGGGAGCGTTGTAGTGCTTCTTGCCCTGATGCTCCTAAACAATTTTACAGCAAACCTGCCGCCTCTCCTTATAAACTTTATTAACTTTATCTCCCTTTCATTTCATTTCGAAAGTTTTTCAAGGGGGTTATTGGACAGCCGCGATCTTTCATTTTTCCTTTTAACAACATTGCTGTTTTTATTCCTTAATACAAGGATATTAATTTACAGGAAGTGGAGCTGACCTTATGGAAAAAAAACATATAAGGATACTGACCCTTCTTTCTATTATTGCAATTATTCTCTCCTTTATGATAACAAACAGACTCTTTTTCCGTATTGACATGACTAAAGACAAAGCTTATACAATCTCAGCTGTTTCAAGAAACCTGCATCGTGAAATCTCTGACACTGTTACAATTACATACTTTGTTTCAGACAGGTTAAGATATGCCCATCCCCTCCCGGGCGATATTTCAGACCTGATAAGAGAGTATGCGGCCCATTCAAGGGGCCGCATACGATTCGTTCAAACTGATCCTGCAAGGGCAGAAATTACAAGGGAAGTTGAGGCTCTCGGGATAATTCCACAGAGGATACAGGTTACAGAGAGGAATGAAACCACTGTTGCAACTGTTTACTCAGGGGTATTAATCGAGTATTTAGACAGGGAAGATGTAATTCCGGTTGTATTTTCTCTTGAAACCCTTGAGTATGATCTTACTTCAAGAATACGCTCACTCGTTAGAAATACTGAAAGGGTGCTTGGGGTAATAATAGGGGATGCACATAAGGACTGGTTTTCCGAATACGGACTTTTAGCAAGAGAACTTTTTATGTCAGGCTTCCGGGTAAGGACGATAAACCCGGGTGAAGATATTCCGCCTGAACTGCCCGCTCTATTTGTACTTGGCGGCTCTGAAGACCTTGATATTAATACCCTTTACTATATCGATTCTTATATTGCAGGCGGAGGTAATGTGCTCTTTGCCGTAGACGGAATCTTTGTTAATGTTCACAATAATTTTGAAGCAAGGGCAATGCAGGATCAGGGCCTTATGGCAATCCTTGCAAATTACGGAGTAATTGTTCACCCTGTAATGGTAATGGATCATAGTAGTTTAAACCTGACCTATCAAAGTCAGACCTGGGGCATGACAACCATCCGCACGGTAAGGTATCCGCCCTGGATTGCCGTTCTTGAGGATTCAGGTAACCCATTTCATCCTGTGACATCCCTTTTTTCAGGGCTTGATTTATACTGGCCAAGTCCTATTGAGTTAGTTCCGCCCGAGGGTGTGCATGCAGAAATTTTATTTTCAAGTACGGATTTCAGCTGGCTTCAGACTAATAACTTTTTAACAAGCCCCGAGTTTATGTCCTTCTTTGACGCAGAGTACAATGAAACTGCAGGGGCTTATATTCTTGGTGCAGCTCTTTCAGGATATTTCCCGAGAGCTTTCAGCGACTCTGAAGCAGGTTTTTATTTGGAAGATTCTCCCGGAAGGGAATCTCGCATTATAGTAATCGGGAACTCACATTTTGCAGGCTCACTTATACAGTTTAATAGGGGCGGGGAAAGGAATCTTGATTTTCTTTTAAGAGCTGCAGAATGGTTAACAAGTGATGATGATCTTCTTACAATCCGCTCCAGGGAAAGATCCCCCGGGAGGCTTGATCGTATTACAGACAGGGATCTAAGAGATGCCGTAATGACCTTATCTCGCACAATTAATACCATCATTATACCTATAGGTGTCATAGTGGCGGGGGCTATTATTGTGCTTAGGCGAAAAGCCAAGACTTCCAAAGCCAAGGGGAATAATAGTGAATTTTAAGAAAAAACTGATAATACTATCAGCCCTTGTTACAGTATTGGCAATTACCTACGCATTAATTCTTTTTCTTGATTCTCCAAGAAGGAGGGACCCGGCCTTCTCCTGGCTCGATTCCTCCCTCCATAATATGGCCGACAGGATCGAATTACTCGGAGGGCAAGGCCTTATTGTATTAAACAGGATAAACGGCATTTGGCACCTAACGGAAAATAATGTCAACTTCCCTGTAAGACAGGGCAGGATCGAAG
>Ga0099364_10000805_pt1 | contig 53201 bp, 45 predicted proteins | sample TergutTh196P3_FD_73070 | JGI IMG/M metagenome (GOLD analysis project Ga0099364, IMG submission 73070) | Microcerotermes parvus P3 segment gut microbial communities from Pointe-Noire, Republic of the Congo - Th196 P3 | ecosystem: Host-associated > Arthropoda: Insects > Digestive system > Gut ... | reverse complement strand
GTATCGCGTTGAATTCTTCCCTTAAAAACTGTACACCAGTACCGTGAAAGGTACAAATCAATCCTAAATCATAGTCGCCTATTTTCCCTCTAATGCGCTTTCTCATCTCTTGAGCTGCTTTATTTGTAAACGTGACACACAGGATATTTTTGGGGGAAATTCCGAGTGTATTAACTAAATAGACATAACGGCTGGTCAAAACATGAGTTTTGCCCGTTCCAGCTCCGGCAACAACCCTAACATAGCCCTCTGTTGAGAGTACGGCTTCTCTTTGTTCTTCATTCAGATTATCAAAGTCGGACATGTTCATTTAGCGTCTAACTCCGAAGATGAATATTAGCAAAATGACCCAGAGCCACATTTGGTCGCCCTCCTACCGCATACTCGTCTACATAAACACTTCCAGCCTCACGTTAAGCGCAAAACAAATCGCTAGTAGTTCCTATGAGTACATCTTCCTAATGCTTTTTTCTCTCCAAATCACGCCTATTCCTCAGTTGCCATGCTCGTTTGCCTTGTAAAATCCGTTTTGGAGATATATTCCTCAGTGCTCATAATATTCTTCGCGAACTCTAAGAATGTCGCCTGATTATCTGGCGATAATTTGTTAAAAGCGTTTATTATCTCCTGAACTGTTTCATGCATATTAGGCGCTCCCTATTATTCATAAATTGATAATATTATATCCATCATAAGGATACATAACAAGGCATTATGTTCTCAGTAATTCAATTCATTGCTTTCTATTTTGAAATCTGTTATTCTCTTGCACAATGAGGGGAGATTTATCGTGATACACATAAGATTGAAAACGGTTCGCCAAACCTTGCATATGAATCAAGTCGGCTTTGCCCGTGAATTAGGCTTAAACCAAAATTCTCTATCAATGATAGAAAAAAATCATACTCCGGTCACGGAGAAAAACATTAAATTGGTATGCGCGACCTTCAACGTTAATGAGCATTGGCTGCGGACTGGTTCTGGTGAGATGTTCTGCGCGTCGCCTTATGAAAAGGAACTGCGGGACATTTGTACCAACCTGACCCCGGAAAATCAGCTTTCATTATTAATTGTCGCCAACGAGCTATTAAAAATACAAAATCGCATAAGCACGGAAGCCGATACCGAAGACTGCTAAATCATAGGGCAAATCCGCAATTCGTCGGCGCACCTGGGTTACTATACAGGGTGCCCTCACTGAATCAAAATTCGCCGCTTCAAACCAACCAAATCGAGCCAGAAATATTAGACTCCGTTCCCCCCCTTCGCCTCGTCGTTCTTCGGAGGAAATTTTTTTATCAGCATTATGCTCGAAGAATTTTTTTTATTGCGATGAAGTGGGGCAATTTCGCAATTCTAGAAAACAGCCAGGGTAAGATACACCTGCCTATTCGACCATCACGCTATACTGGCCCTACGTTTCAATCTATAGACAATACGCGCCGATCTCGGTCGGCGTTTTTATCTTTTCCCCTCGTCGGCCTGGTTACGTATCGCTCAGGGCTATAAAGTTCTCCACCGGCTTCGGTAATACGAAAATTAGCAGGGATGGATATTTAAGAATCGCTTTTCGGTCATATGAATGCTGGAATCTCTTTTTTAGGTTTTTTACTGATGCGGTGTGTATGGGAAAATCTCCCCGCCTCGGTTGTCTCATCTTCCATGATTTCGTTCCTATTGGGGTAATTTCGAGGTACAAACAGTTGCCGTCGGGGAGTTGGTATCGTTTCTCTTTCGGTCTCGCGTTTTTGACTTCAAGTTCTGTCAGGGGCATCTTTTTTCCTCCTTTAACGTGCTCTAAATTTTGGGCTGGACCCGGAACACGTCGTTGAACACGGTTAAATCCTAAGACCATAACCCAATCTCAGACAACCATAAAAGAACAAATTTAACGAAGCCGAGACAGGTAGTTATAATCCCACCTGCGCCGAGGTGGATGGAAATGGCAAAAACCCGCCTTGTGAGCGGGTTTTTTCTATCGGAAAAGAATCATGATTTTTCGGAATGGTGCCGAGGACGAGACTTGAACTCGTACAGGTTGCCCCACACGCCCCTCAAACGTGCGTGTCTACCATTTCCACCACCTCGGCGCAGGTGAGATTATAACCGCCTGTCTCGGCTTCGTCAACATTCCGAGTTGCCTCAGATATTTCACGACCGTATAATAATAATATCAGAACTTCACCTGACGCCAAAATAACGACAGGAGGTGCCGAAATGGCGTGGATATGGGCGGCTTACATGCCGCATCCTCCCATCATCGTACCGGGAGTGGGGGGCGGGCGCGAACGGGAGGCGGCTGCGACTCGGAAGGGAGTCTCCGGCGTGCTCGATCGCATACGCGAGCGCGCTCCCGACAGGATACTGCTTCTCTCGCCCCATCAGCCATACGCGTTGGGCGCGTTCGCGGTCAACACGTCGCGGGTGATAAAGGGGGGATTGTCGGCGTTCGGGACGAAGGAGGCAGATTTCGAACTGCACACCCCGCTTTCCTGCGCCGACCGATTGATCGAATACCTGGAATTTAAGGATATTCCGACAGGGATAGTGGAATCCGGCGACCTGAGCCGCGACCAGGGCTCCTGTGTCCCTCTCCATTTCTTGAGAAAGTGTTACGGAGAATTGCCTAATGTAGTCCTATCCAGCCCCATTGGTCTCGACAGGGAGACGTCCGTCAAACTCGGCGAGGTCTTGGCGTCATTCGACGACGGGAAGAAGTGGGGATTGCTCGCGAGCGGGGACCTGTCGCATCGCCTCAAGCCCGGCGCTCCGGCGGGGTTTTCCCCTTCGGGAATGAAATTCGACAATGCGGTGATCGAGTCGTTTGAGAAGACGGACCCGGCCCCCCTGAGGGCGCTGTCGTCGAAATCGATAGAAGAAGCGGGCGAGTGCGGCATGAGGTCGGCCTTGGTGATGCTCGGGCTGGCGTCGAAACTGGACGGCAGGATCAGTGTGCTGTCTTACGAGGGGCCATTCGGCGTGGGATATTGTAACGCCGTTTGGACAAACTGAGTGAATCGGAGGTGAACGCGGTGGACGGCAAAATAAAAAAACCACATCCTTATGTCGCACTGGCGAGGCTTACGGCAGAACGCCTTCTCGCAGGGGAGCGCCCGCCCGCCGGAGGCGCGGAGGTCGATCCCAATGTGTCCCTGTGGGAGCAGAGACGGGCATGTTTCGTCTCGATCAAGAAAGCGAACGGCGACCTTCGCGGTTGCATCGGTACGATCGTTCCGGTCCAATCGTCCCTCGACAGAGAGATCATCGAAAACGCCATCTCGTCTTCGACCAGAGACCCGCGATTTCCGGCAATGACATCTGCGGAGCTGCCGTCCGTCGTCTTCTCTGTCGACGTGCTCGGCGAACCGGAGCGAATAGCGGACAGGACCATGCTGGATGCAAAGCGCTGGGGTGTGATAGTGTCGAAGGGAATGCGCCGAGGCGTATTGCTCCCGGACCTCGAAGGAGTGGACACCGTCGATTACCAGCTCGAAATAGCGTGCCGCAAGGCCGGCATTTCGGGAATGGATGGTGTCACGATCGAGCGTTTCGCGGTGGAGAGGTACCCCGAGAGTGACTGAACCGAGGCGGCTTGAGCCGAGATGGTGGCGAGTCTCAGACGACGGGGCGGCGGCCCTGTGCGATTTATGCTTTCGTAAATGTAATATACGTAATATACGCAGAGGGACGACGGGTATATGCGGGGCGCGCGGATTCTTCGGCGAGCCCGACGGGGGATTCGCGTCGCCGCATCTGGGTAAATTTGTCTCCATCGCCAAAGACCCGATCGAAAAGAAACCGCTCCGCCGCTGGCGTCCCGGCACTTTCATCCTGTCGCTGGGCGGCCTGCGATGCAATATGAACTGCCCCTTCTGCCAAAACCACTCCATCGCCCAACCCGCGGGTAGTATGCCGGAACGCGATATATCACCCGAACAGTTGGCGGAGCTCGCGGCAAACTCGTCGCTAAAATCCGTCGCCTATACATATAACGAACCGTCGCTTCAGGCCGAGTATATCTTCGTAGCGGCGCCGATACTGAAAGAGCGGGGCATTGCGACGGTGATGGTCACCAACGGGATGTTCGGCGAGGACCTGTGCGAAGAGGCAATTCGCCATGTCGACGCGATGAACGTCGACATAAAGACATTCGACGAGGAGGCGTACAAAAAGCTCGGCGGGTCGCTCGGCGTCGTGACGCGAAACGTTCGCCGGCTCGTGGAAGGCGGCGTCCACGTGGAGCTGACGAACCTGATCGTGCCGGGCGTGAGCGACTCGGAGGAGCGTTTTTCGGAGATGACGTCGTGGATGGCGGGGTTATCGCCGGAAATACCGCTTCACGTGTCGCGATACTTCCCCGCGTTTAAGTACCGCGCCGCCCCAACCGACCCGGAAGTGATAACTCGCTTCCGCGAAGTCGCCCAAAGCCGGTTGAAATATGTCTACGCGGGGAACGCTTAAAACCGCTTCGATAATTAATGTCAAAACTTACGCGTTGACTATGATAAGAAAACAGTTACACGGCGTATGTCCTTTTCCGGCATTATTTTCGCGACGCCGCCGCCGACGTTGATCACGCCGCCTTCAGCGCGTTTCGCATCCAGGCCGTGCAATATAATCACGCTGTTCTCCGCCGGCTTTGTGAAATCAAACGTTATGCGATTGCCTTCGCGAACTGCTCCGACGGTCATTTCAATCTCACCGCCGATATTCGGGATGTCGCAGACGGCGCGGTTTCCGTCATTCAACTCGAAAAGATGCAGTTCGGCGCCGCAGCGGTAGTCATAATCCGGCTTGCTCTCATCGGCGCCGAGGGCCAACAGCGTATTGGGCCTGACGTACAAAGGCAAAGAGAAGTAGTCATAGACATCCTTGTGCCATCTGCCGCCCTTACGGGTCTCTTGGCTCAACAGATGAGTCCATGTGCCGTCGGGCAGGTAATAGGCGCATTCTCCGTATTCATTGAAAATAGGGGCGACCAGAAGGCTGTCGCCGAGCATATATTGGCGATCGAGATAATCCACAGCGGGGTCTCCGCAAAAATCCAGGACGAGGGGGCGCATAACCGGGATACCTGTTTTGCTTGCTTTGATTGACATGGCGTAGAGATATGGCATCAGGCGGTTTTTCAACTTTGCGAAGGACTTGGCCACTCCGTTTGCTTCCTCGCCGAACTCCCACGGAACCCGGTAACTCTTGCTGCCGTGAAGCCGGCTGTGCGTGCTGAGGAAGCCGAACGCCAGCCACCTTTTGAATAAATCGGGACTTGCGGTCTGTTCAAAGCCGCCTATATCGTGACTCCAAAAAGCGAACCCGCTCACCGCGAGGCTCAAGCCACCGCGTAGGGTTTCGGCCATGCTGGGATAGCTTGCGCTGTTGTCGCCGCCCCAATGAAGGGGAAACTGCTGACATCCTGCCGCAGCGCTTCGCGCAAACAGCACGACGTTCCCCTTGCCGCGTTCCTTCTCTACAGTTTCAAAGACGCAGCGGTTATATAGATAAGTATAGTAATTGTGCATAGCCACGGGATCGGCGCCGTTATGATAAATGACGTCCACCGGTATGCGCTCCGCAAAATCAGTTTTAAAAGAATCGATTCCCATGCGCATAAGCTCACGAATCTTGCCGGCATACCACTCGCAGGCGTCCGGGTTCGTGAAGTCGACAACCGCCAGTCCGGGCTGCCAATTGTCCAATTGGCGCACGCCCCTGCCGTCAGCGCGCATGAGGAAATAACCGTTTTTCACACCTTCCGCGAAAAACCGGCTCCCCTGCGCCACATAGGGATTTATCCAGACTGAAACGCGCAAGCCTCGTTCGCACAGGCGCGCTATCGTATTTTCAATGTCGGGGAAGGTCTGTTCGTTCCACTCGAAATCACACCAATGCAGCGGTCTCATCCAGAAGCAGTCATAGTGGAACACGCTCAACGGAATCTCATGCTTTGCCATGCCCTCGATAAAAGAGGTCACTGTCGCCTCATCGTAATCGGTAGTAAAAGATGTCGAAAGCCACAGGCCGAAGCTCCATGCCGGAGGCAATGCCGGTCTGCCGGTAATTTCAGTATAGTTTTTCAAAACCTCCGACGGATTCTCTCCGCAAATAATGTTATATCGGATTTCCTCGCCGGGAACGGAAAAACCCACATATTCGACTTTTTCGCTTGCTACCTCGAAGGATACGGGAAGGCTGTGATCGACAAAAACGCCGTAATTTTTATTCGTCATATAAAACGGGATATTTTTGTACGCGATCTGCGACGACGTTCCGCCGTCCTCGTTCCAAATATCGACGCGCTGGCCGTTTTTCACGAACGCGGTAAATCTTTCGCCAAGGCCGTAAACGCATTCGCCCGGACGCAGGCTCAACTCCGCGACCATGTAGGGCTTTCCGTCCTCGCGCAGGTAATTCTCCCTGGGAAACATTGTGGAGGCCGGGCGGTCGTATCTCATATAACCAAGATTGCGGAATCCACAGCTTGTTAGAATTTTTCCTCCCGCCTCGAACCGAAAACCCCAATCTTTTTTATCTACGCGCACCGTCATCTTTCCGGCGGTCATGACGGCTTCGTCATCGTCTTCCGTGACGATTACCGGACATGGGGCCGTATTCTTGGGCACAGACGGCTCGCCGGAGTTATATGCCTCGTGATGCCAACTTCGAACGCCGATGGTATTTTCGTTTACGGAATAAATTTCCGTCGTGATAGTCGCGACATCAAGCGCGTCCGCCCGGTTTTCTATCCGCCTTGCGGTCGATACGACGCGCAGTCTATCGGGCAGCGCGTAGATTTGATATGCTTGCACAGCGTAAACGGCATTCGCGCGTTCGCTGCGAAGCCAATAGCCCTCAGTAAATTTCATTTCATCGCTCCTTAACGGGATTATTTATAAGGAGCTGCCGCGAATACGCAACAGCCCCTTTTTTTACGCTGCCCTATACGGCCTATTGCCGTTCGAGCCAAAGAGCTTCAATCGCTTTAATTGTCGATTCCTTATCGCTCCATCCTCCGACGTAAGCCTGCATCAACTCTCCAAACGCGGCATGGAAGCTGTCGGTCGAATAGCTGACGGTAAGCGCCCCGCTGCCTTTCTCCGCGGCAAGCGCGGCGCCCTGCTTAATGACCTCAAATTCGCTCTGCGCGGTGGTATGCACAGGCGGCACAACTCCGGCCACATCGGTAAACCATGCAATGCCGTAATCGCTGGTATGCCACCAATTTACAAAATCCAGAACCTCCTGCAAATGCCCGGATTCGTTGTTTATGCGCAAAGCCTGATCCGCGCCGGTCACTACCACGCATTGGGCCGGGTCTTCGCTCACAGCGTAACCATGGAAGCCGATGTTGAGGTCGGGGTTGATTCTAAGCGCGTCAGCCTCGATCCACGCGCCTTGTCCGTTGACCATAGCCGCCCTGCCGGTGGCGTAAGCCGCAATCTCGGCGCTCAGGTCAGTTTCCAGAGGCCGGTTATCGCCATATTTGACGACAAGGTCGATATAACGGAAAAAGTTGTCGTTCAGTATGGGATAATCCGCGAACTTCGCCTCGCCTTTTTCAAATCTGGCAATTAAATCCTTGGGATCGTCGCTTGCGGCGCCGAAAAACGGCATCGCGCTATGCTTAAATACCCACCATTCGGCAAAACCGCTCGTAAACGGCTGGAATCCGGCGGCCTGTATTTTCTCGCAGGCTTCTTCCAATTCGCTCAGCGTTTCGGGGAATTTTTCGACGCCCGCCGCCTCAAAGATGTCTTTGTTGTAAAGCGTGCCGAAGTAGTTTCCCTTGATGGCGAATCCGTGGATGCCCTCGCCTTCCATGGGCCTCATGGAGTCCTGCACGGCCGGAAGCATTGTCTGCATCATGGGCTGGCCGGTGAGGTCATAGCTGTATTCCATATACAGATCTATCTCCTTGCCGGATGTGCTGGAGAAAATATCGGGTATCTCGCCGGAGTTTATCCTTGCCCGCAGCAGCACGGGATAATCGGCTTGCGTCGTCTCGTAGTTGATGGTGACGTCGGGCTTGACGTTCTTATACTCGGCTAAGAGCGTATTGATTGCGTCCGCGTACTCGGGCTGTGAAATGAACATATAGAGCTCGGCAGCCGAAGCCGCCGCGCCTCCGCATCCGACGAATAACACCGACAATAACACACAAAACACCGCGCTGAATAACCTTCTCCTCATGTGATTACCTCCCTTAGAATTTGGTTGATATTAACCCTTTATGGCGCCCGATACAACGCCGTCAATGATGTTCTTCTGGAACAGGATAAAGAACACGATGGACGGAACCACAGCCAAAACCATGGACGTCATAGCGTAATGCCATTGTGTATTAAACTGGCCGACAAATGTGTAGGCAGCCAGGATAAGGGTTCTTGTTTCGTTGCTGCCGTTGACCATGAGCAGCGGCAGCAGAAAATCGTTCCATATCCACATCACATTAAGCACGATAATGGTGCTGGTCACCGGCTTCAAGAGCGGGAAGATAACGCTTGCGAAGGTACGCAGGGTTCCGGCTCCGTCCATATACGCGCTCTCGTCGATCTCCCTGGGTATGGTTGACATGAAGTTATAGTAAATAAAGACAGCCATCGGAATGCCGAATCCCCAATACTGGATTCCGAGACCAACTCTTGACCCGGAAAGTTTCAGCACGTTCATGGTTTTGAGCAGCGTAATCATAATTGTCTGAAACGGGATAAGCATCGGCATGATCAGAAACAGGCGGGCAAGGGCGGTAAATTTATTCGAGCGGCGGTCAAGGATATACGCGGTAAATGACGAGATGATAATAATGCCCGCAATAGCAACTGCAGTAATGACCACATTGTTGACAAACAATCTGCTGTAGTTCATCCTCCCCATGACCTGGCTGTAGTTCTCAAACGCGAGTTGCCTCGGCAGCGCTATTACGTCGGACACCACCTCGCCGAACGGTTTGACCGAGTTTATAAACATGAGAAAGACCGGATAGCTGTATAAAATCGCGATCACAGTTATGGCGCATATCATTGCCGCGCGGCTGAACGCTGCTTTTTGCCTGTGTGTCATCATGGCGTCACCTCGCGCCTAATATTCAAACTGCCTGCGGCGTAACAGCGACAGTACGATTTGAGTGAGCAGCAGCACTATGACAAAGTAAACAAGGGCCTTGGCCGAACCCAAGCCATAGTTGTTATTCTGGAACGCTTCACGGTAGATGTTCATCGCGGCGCTGTTGGTGGCCCCGCCCGGCCCGCCTCTCGTGAGGGCGAGTATGATGTCGAAAACTTTAAGCGAGTTGGTCAGGCTCATAAACATACAGGTTATAACGGACGGCCACAGCAGTGGAATGGTCACCTTAATCAGGCGCGTCCACCCGACCGCGCCGTCCACCGTCGCGGCTTCGAGCACCTCCGCCGGTATAGCCTTCAGTCCGGCAATGTACAGCACGATATAAAATCCGAGGGATTGCCACACGCCCACGAAAACCACCGAAGCGAAAGCCAGGTTAATCGTTCCCAGCCAACTGTAATTAAAGAACGCCAAACCGGTCATCTCGAACAATCTGTCAAAACCCTGGCTGAATATGAATCTCCATATGAACCCCACTATTATCATGCTCAATATGTAGGGAATAAAAAAAGCTCCTCGAAGAAAATTCGCAAACCTGAATTTTTGCACCAAAACCATGGCGATAGCCAAGGCAAAAATATTGGCGAAAATCATAAAAAAAAGCGTATATCTGCCGGTAAAAATCAACGCGGTCAAGAAATCGCTTCCTCTCGTAAAAATCGTCCTGAAATTGTCAAGCCCGATAAAAACAGGCTCTCGCGCGATTCCATCCCATTTTGTAAGCGAATAATATCCGCTGAGCAGGAACGGTATATAAATCATCAGGCTGACCAATATCATGGCGGGAGCGCAACATATTATCGATTCTGTAAAATTTTTTCTCGCTATTTTCAATATTATCTGCCTCCGCATAAAATATTGATAAACACCAAGTAAAACTAATTCGGTATTTTTATCGTGAATCTCTCTGTTTGCGCGGATATTTGTAACAGGATAAGTTCTAAATTAGCGCTTGTCAATACCAATAAAAACCATATCGGACAAAATAACATATTACTTTTGCGTCCGCTATATATCCCGCTTTTGATATAAATATTATATAAATCTATAATGCAAATATTTATTAAATAGGTTTATTTTTTATCTTTTCATTATATAATAGAATCCGACATGGGGGTGCGGTCGATAATGGAAGGTTACGTTAAGCCAAGTGTTAAGGCCATCGGCAAGCTAACAGGTTTCTCTCCCGCTACTGTTTCCAACGCTTTGAATAATAAGCGCGGGGTAAAAAAAGAGACTTCATGCAGGATTTTTGAAGTGGCAAAACAACTGGGATACATTAACTCTTTCGACGCGAATCGGATTCGTTTTATAATCTACCGTCTGCCTGGTTCAGATTTTACCGAAAGCCCTACTTTGCCGAGAGTTATTCGCGGGGCTAAAAATGTATGCGACAAAGCGGGGTTCGAGATTGCCGTAACCTATTTGAATATACGTTCTATTTCCTATAAGCACGAGCTGGACGACATTCTCAATGACCGCGCTCATGGCGTTGTAATTATGGGCAGCGAAGTTGAGGAATCAGAAATAGATAAATTTAAAGAGGCGAACCTGCCGCTGGTTTTAATAGACTTCTGGTCGAGTGACATGGAACTGGAATGTCTGGTTAATAATGGAAAAGACAGCGTCAGACAAATAGTCGAGTATCTATTGCGAAAAGGACATACAAAAATCGGTTATTTGCGCGCTGAAATACGCTCTTACCCATTCCGCGAGCGCGAGCAGTCTCTGCGGGAAAATCTTTTGAAATCGGGCTTCCCTCTATCAGAGAAATATATCTGCACTGTAGGCGTCTGTACCGACAGTTCGTATGAAAGCATGAAGCAATGGCTTGCCGCAAACCCTGAATTGCCCACGGCCTTTTTTGCCGATAATGATATTATCGCGATGGGCACCATACGAGCGATGAAAGAAGCGGGAATAAGTATACCGAAGGATGTTTCCATAATAGGATTTGACGATATTCCTATGAGCGAGCTGATCACCCCGCGGTTGACAACGATACGTACCAACACGGAATTGTTGGGCGAAATAGCCGCCGACAAGATCATCTCTGCTATAAAAGACCCTTTTCGCCCAAAGAGCAAAATAATTTTAGCGACCACTTTTGTAGAGCGTGACAGCGTCGAATTCAATTAATAAACCTATCTCCCAATTATTCCATACAGGAAAAACCTGATCATCTCCAGCCGAATAATCGACCCTTTGCAAGGGGTTCGACATGGGCGGCATTGAATCTGAGAGCGTGGGATTGTCAAATATTGTCAAGCGGCTTGAACTCTTTTGGGCGACTATGCGCGGCAGGCGATGCGGCTGGGCGTTTTGGACTATCTCCTGAAGCCCGTGGGGATATAGGAGATGCCGGCCCTTATGTCCAAGGGAGGCGAGACGTGCGAAGCGCGCCCCGGCATTATTATGGTAACATTGCAGACGATATGATATAAATCGTTTCTTAATCGTTAAGGAGAGGAAAATCATGAGCATGGTATCATCGGATGTTATTTATCTGGCCGGGGGATGTTTCTGGGGCGTGGAGGCTTTCATGTCCGAGATTCCGGGCGTCCTGGAGACGCGGGTCGGTTACGCGAACGGGACGACGGAGAACCCGACTTACCAGGAGGTCTGCACCGGTACGACCGGACATACCGAGACCGTTGAGGTTCGTTACGACCCGGACGCGGTCTCGCTGGGTTCCGTATTGAAGGCGTTCTTCGCGATAATCGACCCGACGAGTGTGAACCGCCAGGGGAACGACTTCGGAAGCCAGTATCGAACCGGCGTGTATTATATCGACGAGGTAGATCGGGAAGCGGCGTCGAAGGTTTTCGAGGAGATTCGGAAAAATTACGCCGCTCCGTTAGCGACGGAACTCGAACCGCTGGACAATTTCAGCGCCGCCGAGGAGTATCACCAGAAATACCTGGAGAAAAACCCCGGCGGTTACTGCCACATTGATATGAGTTTGCTGGATGGATTGACCTTCGACGAATGATCTAACGTGACACGGTTTATGTATCATGTAGAATATTAACTTGAGACGATTTCAAACTTGGCGGGAGTGATGGAAGTGTTTATGATGAAAAAAGCAAAATACCTAGCGATAGCGGCCGCTTTGATGTCCGCGTTTGTTTTCTGCGTGACGGGCGGGGTTTCGGAAGCAAGCGGCGGATTTCCGGGCTTCTCCGTGGCAGAGACGGGCACAGTAGACGTCATCGGCGCTGAAACGGTCTTGTACACCCACGATAATACGGGAGCCAGGGTAATGCACGTTGCCAATGAAGACACGGAAAGGTCCCTGCTGATTACGTTCAAGACTCCGGCTTTGGACAACATGGGCATTCCCCACGTTTTCGAACATATCTGCCTTTCCGGCTCACGGAACTACCCCTCGCCGAGTCTTTTTCTGTCGGCCATATACCAGACATACAATACCGACATGAACGCTTCCACATACCCTACAATGACCAGCTACGAATACGGCACGATGTCCGAGGACCAGCTCCTGCTTATGACGGATTACTACCTGGACAGCGTGTTCCACCCGTTGCTGTACACAGATGAATTCACCTTCCCGCGGGAATCGTGGCGGTACGAGCTGACGGACGCGGACGCGCCGCTTGGCATCAACGGAGTCGTATACAACGAGATGAAGGGGCGTTCAACCATTGAGCGCATTTCCTACTTCAATATGATGAACGCCTTATATCCGGGCGGCAGGGCGGGGAATGAAGCCGGCGGCACGCCCGAAGACATTCCCTCCATGACTTATGAGGACTGCCTGAATTTCCATCAGACATACTATCACCCCTCCAACACCCTGATATTCCTCTATGGCGACCTGGACGCCGCACCGTTCCTTGAACTTATGGGCAGCTATTTCGACGGATTCGACAGGAAAGACGTCAGTATCCCGAAAGACGAGGCCAGACCCCTCACAAACCCCGTGACCGCCGTATTCGAGTTTCCGGTGGAAATAAACTCCGAGGCGGAGAATAACAGCGTCATATACTATGCGTTCAATATTGGAACGCTTTCGTCCCTTGACTATACCTCCTTTGAAATATTGGCAACCATCCTGAACAATGATTCCTCGCCAATCAAACGCAAGCTCCGCGAGGCGCTGCCGAGCGCGAGTACCAGCGTCGGCTTCGATTCCTCCGCATCCGGCTGTTACCTGTCCGTTCGTGCCATGGGCGTCAATGAGCATGACAAAGACGCGTTGAAAGACGCGGTGGACGAGGCTATCGCGGAAATCACGGAGATCGGCTTTGATGACGAGCTTCTGGCGGCAAGCATTGCCCTAAATGAATTTTACGTGCTGTCCGTACCGGAGAGTTCCGGCCTCGGCCTCAGAATAACCCCCACGATAGGATATCTTGATTCCTTAGGTTTAGGCCGCGACTACTGGAACGAATATCTTGAGGCCCTCGAAATCGCAAAGGCCAACTACGCGTCCGGCTATTTCGAGACAATGGTCGGGGAATATATCGCCGGCAACCCTCACAACGTCCTTGTGACGACGATTCCCGCTCCCGGTTTGAGAGAGACACTGGACGCGCAGCTTCGCGAAGAACTCGACGCCGTCAAAGCCGGCATGTCCGACGAGGAGATCGCCCGCATTATCGGGATAAACGATGAACTTGCCGCCAGGTCCGAAGAGGCCACCCCGGTGGAGCTCCTGGACCGCCTGACGGGGGTCACTGTGGAAACCCTGCCGATTGAGATTAAGACTTATGACATCAGTGAAATGTCTTTCGGCGGAGTGACGGCATATACGACAACAGCGGCCGTCGCCGGCCTCAATATCACCAGCGTCGATTACAACTCAGCCGCGATAACGACGGAAGAATTGCATTACCTGAAACTTTACGCCGATCTGCTCGGCGAAGTTCAGACAACCAACCTCAGCCTTGAGGCCCTACAGACCAGGATGACTCGTTACCTGTTCAGTTTCAGAGTCACGGCGGGCTCCAGGGAGTATTACGATTACTCTTACAAGCCCATATTCAACGTCCAGTGGTACGGCATAAACGATGATTACGCCGAGGCTGCGGCATTGGTCAGTGAGATACTTCTTAACACCGACCTCACCGACGCGGATCGCATTTCCGGAATGATCGGGCGGCTTAGGACCTCCACCCGCAACGCCATCAACAATAATCCCGGCGGCATTATGCTTGCCCGCGCAAGGGCCGCCCGCTTCGACAACGCCGCGCTCGCCGCCTATATGAGCGGTATAGCTTACCACCAATTTTTATCCGACGCTCAGATATTCCTGGAGAACGACCCGGAGGGATTCGCGGCCAAGCTGCAAGCCGTGCGCGACAAGCTGAATTCTAAAGAGGATGTCGTCGTCATGTTCGCCGGTAACGACGAAGGAATAGGAATATTCGAAGAAAACGCCGGCATCCTGTTCGAGCACTTGACCGGCGAACCTCTGCCCGCCGCCGACCTCAGCTCGATACCCAGGCCGTCCGACAAAGAGGGCGTGGTCATTGAGGCTGCCGTGCAATACAACATCGCTTTCGCGGCCAACGACGAAATCGGCCTTGAGTTCAACGGGAAGCTCCTGCCGATAGCGGCTATTCTGACCGACGCTTATCTCATACCGACGGTCAGGTATAAAATCGGCGCTTACGGCAGCCGGGCCGGCGCCGACAGGTATGGGCTCGTCCTTACGTCAAACAGCGACCCGTCGGTGGGGGAAACTTTCGCCGCCTTCGAGGAAGCGGCGGACTTCGTATCCGACCATGGGCTGACTCAGGAGGACATCGACCGCTACATACTCAGCTCTTTCTCGTCACAGGTCGTTCCCGAGGGTGAATTAAGAGGCGCGGTCAGCGCCATGCTGCGAAAATACCAAGGCTATCCCGACGACTATAGACTGAACATCCTACGGGACATCAAATCCGTCACCGCCGACGACCTGACGGATTTTACAGAGCATCTGGCGCTCACTATGGACATCGGAGTTCGTTCCACCGCCGGAGGCGAGTCCGCCATCCTGGAGAATGCCGGATTATACGAATCCATCGTCTACCCGTTTAGCGCCCCATAACTGCACAATAATAAGCGGTTATATATCCGACAAGGAGGTAAAGACAATGAAAATACGCATCGAAAAAACGGCGAATCCGAAGCACATCCCGACACCGGAGGAATTGGGCGACATAAAATTCGGCACGGTGTTCACCGATCACATGCTGCTCATAAGCTACCTGGAAGGCAAGGGTTGGCACGACGCGCGAATAGTTCCCTACGGCCCGATCTCCCTGGAGCCGTCGGCGTGCTGCCTGCACTACGGCCAGTTGATCTTCGAGGGCATGAAAGCATACAAGACGAAGGACGGCGGCGTCGTGATGTTCCGCCCCGAGCAGAACATGGCCAGAATGAACGAGAGCTGCGACCGCATGTGCATCGCCCCGATAAACGAGCGCGAGGCGTTGGAGGCGATAACCGAGCTGGTGAGGACGGACGCCGCGTGGATACCCTCCGTGCCGGGCACGGCGCTCTATATCCGCCCGTTCATATACGCGGACGAACCCTTCCTGGGCGTGCGTCCGTCGGCATCGTACACGTTCGCCGCAATACTCTCGCCTGTCGGGCCTTACTTCAAAGGCGGTCTTGCCCCCTCAAAGATATTCGTTGAGACCAAATACGTGAGAGCCGTGCGCGGCGGCGTCGGTTCCGCGAAGTGCGCGGGCAACTACGCTGCCTCCTTGAAGTCGCTTCAGGAGCCCGAGGCAGCGGGGTACGCGCAGGTACTCTGGCTCGACGGAGTCGAGCGCAAGTACATCGAGGAAGTCGGGGCAATGAATATATTCTTCGTGATCGACGGCGAGCTTGTTACTCCGGAACTGAACGGCAGCATTCTTGCCGGCGTCACCAGGAAGTCGGTCATCGACTTGGCGCGTGGCTGGGGTATGAAGGCAAGCGAGCGGGCGATAACCATACAGGAACTGGCGGAAGCGCACAAAGCCGGCATTGCGACTGAGGCATTCGGCGCCGGAACAGCCGCCGTAATTGCTCCCGTCGGCGAACTGAAATGGCTCGACAATGTGATGATCTTCAACGACGGCAAAATCGGCCCGGTCACGCAAAGGATTTACGACGAGCTGACGGGCATCCAGACCGGCGCTGTCCCGGATAAATTCGGCTGGGTGTATAAGGTGAGTTAGGGCCTCGACAAGACAAGAAGCTCCCGCGCGCGGGCGGATTAAACGCCCGCGCCGCCGGGTAGCGCTTTCGATGCGTATGTATCCGTTTAAATCGTAATAACGCGTCCTGCTGACGCGGCCCTGGTGGTAATCGTCATCATGTCGGTTATCTCTCCGACGGCGAGCTTCTCTTTAAGTCCGAAATAATTCACGCAGGCCCCGCATGTCAGGATTTCCACGCCCTTGCCCGCGAGTTCCCTCAGGTCGGGAACCGCGTTCGAGCCCTCGGACGTGAGATGCGCGCCTCCGTTGAAAAAGATGACTGCCGCGGGAGGAACGGCCAGTTGGGTAAGCGAGTATATGAAGCCCTTAACCAACGTCCTGCCCAGTTCATCCGAACCCTCGCCCATATGGTCCGCCCCTATCATCACGATCAGGCTGCCGGAAAGAGGCGGCGGTTTAGCCGCGTCTTCGGGCGCGGCCCCCGCGTCTGTAGGTATACCGCCTCCAATCGTGACAGCGTAGCGGGCGGGGCCTTCCTCGCGATATGAGAACTCCAACCCGTAACCGCGCGCCATCTTCGAGAGGTTTTGGACGGCTATCTCGTTGTCGACCAACACTGTTACCCCATCGGCTTCTTTTTCCGCCAAAGCGCGTTTCGCGCTGATCACCGGGATGGGGCAAGGCTGCCCGAGCATGTCTATTGTCTTCAATATATCACTTCCCTCACGCGAATTCGACCGGTCGTCCGGTTCGCTCGGTTATCTCGCCTATTATCGCGGCCTGCGGGTCGCCTTCCCGGATGCAACCGAGCAATGCTTCCGCTTCGCCGGGGGCGGCGGCCATCAAAAGCCCTCCGGAGGTCTGCGGGTCGCAGAGTATCTCCTGGACCACGAACGGCAGCGCGTCTAAATCCGTGCTGCCGCCCACGTAATTCCTGTTTCGCTGACCCGCTGCGGTCAGCAGGTACTCGGCGGCATATCGGGCGGCTTCGGGCAGTATGGGAAGGCTGTCGGGAAATATCCGCATACAGGCGCCGCCGGAGTCGCCTCCTACCATCTCCAGAGCGTGGACAAGCAATCCGAACCCGGTAACATCCGTGCAGGCGCTCACGTTGAAATCACCGGCGCGCTCGGACGCGCGCCTGTTGAGGCGTTCCATCACCATCACCGCCTCCCGCACCGCGCCGGGCGAAGCGGCCCCTCCCCGGTTTGCCGCCATTATTATCCCTGTGCCGAGGGGTTTGGTGAGTATGACCTTGTGTCCCAGGGCGGGCGTGTTGTTGCGCGTGATGCGTTTCGTCTCCGCGATACCGGTCACCGCCAGCCCGTACTTTGGCTCGCGGTCGTAGATCGAATGACCGCCGCCGAGGGCGGCGCCGGCCTCCGCTATCTTCTCCGCGCCGCCCGCCAGTATTTCCATCGCGACATCGGTTTCCATCGTCTCCGGAAAACAGAACAGGTTCAGGACGAACAGCACGCGCCCGCCCATCGCCCATACGTCGCTCATGGCGTTCGCCGCGGCGATTCGCCCGAAGGCTGCCGGGTCGTCTGTCATCGGGCTGAAAAAATCGGCCGTGGATATGATCGACCTCTCGCCGTCGATCTCATATACCGCCGCGTCGTCGCCGGTCTCGTATCCGACGACGAGTTTCGGATCGGCAAATACGGGAAGGCAACCGAGCAGCGACGACAACTCCCCGGGGCCGACCTTGGCCCCGCACCCGCCGCTGGTGCAACTCGAAAGTAATTGGCGCGCCGGAAACTTTCCGCTCATGATTTGCCTCCGGTCTCTAATGAGATATATTCATCGCCGCCGGCGCTTTCATCCCTCGCGTAAAAGCCGGCGTGAGGCGCGCCCTGCTCGCGCATCCAATCACAAACCTCCTCCGCGCTGTCGGGCGACACGCGGATACAGAAGCCGCAGCCTGCCTCGATCGCTACCGGCGTAGGCATTATCCTGACGGAAAACCCGGCTCCGGTCAGCAAACGCTCCGCTTCGATCGCGGAAGACACGGCTTTGAAGCTGATTATTACTTCACGCGGCAATTGGAACACGTCTCCCGGCCACCCGAAACGCGGTTTCCCCCGAACCCAGCCTCATGAAATCCTTGTCTCCTTTATAGTGCCCCCGCCGAAGACAACGTCGCCGTCGTATAGGACGACTGCCTGCCCCGGCGCGACCGCCGGCTGCGGGGTTTCAAACTCCACCCTTATCATATCGTCGCCCGTCATCTCCGCTATCGCCGGGGCCTCCTTCTGCCTGTACCTGACGCGGGCGGTGACGCGGATCGTTCCGCTGAAAGCCCCCGTCGCGATGAGGTTTATATCGTCGGCACAGAGTGACTTCACATACAGTGAATCCCTGTCGCCAAGCGTGACGGTGTTGCCGGCGGCGTCCTTCGACACGACGTACTTCCTCTTTGAAAAACCCATGCCGAGTCCCCGGCGCTGGCCGATCGTGTAGTGGACCACGCCCTTGTGGGTTCCCAAGATATTGCCCGATTCGTCGAGAAAATCACCGGCTTCGAAGTGTCGTCCTGTACGCATAGTTATGAAGTCCGCGTAGTCGCCGCCGGGCACGAAGCAGATGTCCTGGCTCTCCCTTTTTGCCGCGTTCCTGAAACCCTGAGTCTCCGCGATCTTCCGCACCTCGGGCTTTCTCAGCCCGCCCAGCGGGAAGATCGCGCGGGCAAGAGCCTCCTGCGTCATAGAGTAGAGCACGTAACTCTGATCCTTCGACTCGTCGGCGGCTTTTCGGAGCAGATGCCTCCCCGCAAAGTCGTGTTCGACCCGAACGTAGTGTCCCGTCGCGATGAGGCCGAAACCCGCGGCGACGGCTTTCCCCAGCAGCCGCTCAAACTTCAGGCGGCGGTTGCAGTCAACGCATGGATTGGGGGTACGGCCCGCGATATATTCCGCTACAAACTTACCGATCACGCACTCCTCGAACTCGCGCGACATGTCGAAAACGAAGTGCGGCATCCCGAGCCTGCCGGCGACCCTCCGCGCGTCCTCCGCGTCGCGCGCGGAGCAACATACATCATCGGGGTCAAGCCCAACGCCCTTGTTGCCGAAGAGCTTCATCGTCGCGCCGGCGCAATCGTAACCCTGTTCTTTCAGCAGAAACGCCGCGACCGAGCTGTCCACCCCGCCGCTCATCGCGACCATGACCCTGTCCTTCATGCGCCAATTATAGACTATCTTTGTGAAATTTAATTTAAGAAAATTAATATACAATATGATGTTGTTGGTGTAAAATATTCACACTGTTTTGTTTGAGGCAAACTCAGAAGGAGAGTGTTGATCAATGAGGAGAATTAAGTCTGTATTCATTTCGGTTGCGTTGGTTTTGTTGCTCGCGGCGCCCTCGGTCGCGGCGCCTGAGATGGTACTCAGGTTTGCGGGGCAGGGAACGATTGATCATTTCGCGACTACCGCGATAGAGGAGATGGCCAAAGAGGTATTCGAGAATACCGACGGACGCATAGAGATCAGGGTTTACCCCGCCAACCAGTTGGGCGATTATACCCTCGTCTTCGAGGAACTGATGCGCGGGACGATCGATATGGCGAGCATTTCGGTGCCAAGCCAGTTCAACCCCAATCTTGAGGTCACTTACATCAACTGCTTCGTCAACGGATGGGAGGACGCGAAGGACGTCTTCGCCGAGGGCGGGTGGCTTTACAACAAGATGAACGAGCTCTGCCAGGAACTTGGCGTGCGCGTGATCGGATTCCAGGCGACCGGCTTCATAGGCGTCGCCAGCAAAGTGGCGGTCAATGAGCCGCTCGTCCCCGGAGTAGACAAAGGCGCGCTTGTCCGCATTCCGAATATGGATGTGTACAAGATGGGCGCCGAGACCATGGGATACAGAACCCAGACCATCCCTTGGGCGGAAGTCTATACGGCGATGCAGACGGGCGTCGTTGACGGAGTCGTCGGCATGGACACGGTCGCCGCGTGGGACAATCTGCGCGATATTATGACGCATTGGTATCAGCTCAACTATTCGGTAGAGAACTGGAACATCCTCGTCAGCGAAATGACATGGAACAAACTTTCTCCCGAAGACCAGAAGGTCATAGCGGACGCCGCCTCAAGAGTTACTCTGGTCGGAGTAGACCTTGCCAGAGCGGAGCAGGACAGGCATCTTGACATGATGAGGGAGAGGGGAATCGAGGTCTTCACCTACACGCCGGATGAACTGATTCCGATATTCGAAGCGGTTTCGGCGACCTGGGACGATCTAAAGGGAAAATTCGACCCCGGCATGATTGACGAATTCAAGGCGGAATACGCAACCACGAGATAGTTTTTAGAACAGACTGTCGCGTTTGAAAAGCCCGGTGGAAAATCTTACAAATCCCACCGGGCTTTTTCTCTAACTGTGAGGGGGGGTTTGTTAAATTATGTCGGATGAAATTCTGGAGCAGGATTTAGAAAATGAACCGATATTGCTTTTTGAGGAAAGAACATTAAAGCCGAAAGGATTATTTGATAAGATCGTCGTTAATTTTTTCAGCATAGTCACGGCTTCCTGCTCGGTATTACTTGCAGTTCTGATAGGCGCGGCGGCGTTCGTGCGTTATGTTATGCGCGGGGATCTTTACGGGTATGAGGAGTGGGTCAAACTTATAGCGTTCTGGCTGTATTTTATGGGCGGCGCTTATGGCGCTTACAACGATACGCATGTATCGGCCGACCTGATAGAATCATACATGCCCAAAGGAAAACCTCGCCTGGTCATGGTGTTTATCCGGCAGTTGCTGACGTCGGTAATGAGCCTGATCTTCACGTACTTCGGGTATTTCTTTTTCATGTTCGGCCTCCTCGGGCCGCTCCGCAGGGAAGATGTTCTGACGGTCGGATGGAACGGAGTCAATCTGACTTTTAACTTCTTGGATTTATGGAATATCAGGGCCATCGCGAGAACGACGGTTTGGCAGATACCTCTTTGGACGTCTTACGCGGCTATTTTCCTGGGGCTTATACTGATGACGATATACTTTTCACGCCGGTGCATTAAAACCGGCATCGCCCTTTTCGGGGGAGGTGAAGAAGCGTGATCTACATTGCGTTGCTGATTCTGCTTTTGACTCTTATCATGGGGGTTCCGGTGCCCATGAGCTTCATGGCCTCCGCCGCGTGGCTTCTCATGTTCGGAGGCACGGACGGCGGCGGGTATCCCACCTCTCAGCTCCTGCCGTATGGGTTCACCCAGATGAACAGCATAGCCCTTATAGCCATCGCACTTTTCATCATGGCGGGCGGCATAATGGAGCGCGGAAAAATCGGAGAGCAGCTCATCGATGTGGTTGACGTGTTCGTGGGCAAGATAAAGGGCGGGCTGGGAGTCGTCGGCACGATTTCCTGCGCGGTCTTCGGATCCATAACGGGCTCCGCCTGCGCCACGCTCTCCTGCATCGGCGCGATAATGTTTCCCCGCCTTCACGACGCGGGATACCCGAGGGGAATATCCGCTGCGGTAATGTCGAACGCGTCCTTGCTCGGGATGCTCATCCCGCCCAACTCCACTCTCATCATTTTCGCCTGGATAAGCGGGCAGTCGGTTCTCGCGTGTTTTCTCTCGACCGTGCTGCCGGGGCTGATGATGACGACTCTCATATGTCTGGTCAACTGTTGGCTCTTAAAGGACATCCCAGGCATAAAAACTGCGGAGGACCGCGCGGAAAGCAAAATCCAGCTCCTGCGCAAACGTGGGCGATCCGCGGTGCCTGCGCTCCTTTTGCCCGTCATCGTATTGGGCGGCATATACGGGGGTTTGTTCACTCCGACGGAGGCAGCGGCTGTTGCCGTGTTATATTCCATCCCCGTGGGGATGTTCATATATAAGGGGCTTACGTTGAAGGGGCTTTACGAGGCCCTTGTCGATTCCGCCGTCACGACGGGCGTTATAATGGTGATGCTCTTTTCCGTCATGATGTTAAGCCGCCTCTATATACTCGAAGACGTGCCCACGAAGATGCTTGTGCTTTTCCGCTCGGTTTCCGATAATCGCTGGGTCATATTGTTCATGATAAATATTTTCCTCGTGATAATGGGAATGCTGATGGACGATATAAGCAGCGTGACCCTCGGGACGCCCATCCTGATGCCCATAATAATGCAATTGGGTTTCAACCCGATACATTACGCGGCGATAGTCGGCGTAAATACGGGGCTCGGCTGCATAACCCCGCCCGCCGCCCCCGTCCTGTACCTCGGAGGGCGCCTTGGTAACGCTCCGATAAACGAGATGATGAAGCCGACGCTCTGGATCATTCTTCTCGCGTGGATTCCGACATTGATCCTTACCTCGTATTTTCCGAGGTTCTCGCTGTTGCTGCCGCATCTCGTACTCGGCACGCCCTGGTGATTTTGATTGGTTCTAAGGGATTTTTTCGCGGCGCTCTGTTTCGTATGTTTCGGTGTAGCGCTCTGGACTCAGTCGGTGTACGCGATCGCCGCGGCCATGATGTTCGGAGTCCTCTCCCGCGTCGCGAAATGGCAGGATTGGCCGGCCCCCGAGTGGGTCGCTAAGTTGATATTTTTCAGGGAAAAAGAATAAAACCCTGGGCTCTGCCCAGACCCGCCAAGGGGACGCAGTCCCCTTGGAACCCCCTTAAAGGGGTCCAGGGGGCTGCGCCCCCTGGCGAGGTTTGGGGCAGAGCCCCAAGGTTTTGTTCTTTTAATTTTTTTCTAATACCCCAATGCCTCCCCGACCAATATCACATGAGCCTCTCTGCCGAACGGGGCGCGCTCAAGTATCAGCACAGCCCTGCATGATCTTTGCGGTGAGGAGCAGTCGGCGCAGTGCCCGAGTTCCAGGCAGGGCGTTTTGATACCCAGGCGCATGGTGTTAGGAGGCGTGGCGGAGTCACGCACCCGCTTGATCGCGCCGTGGAGGTTCCGCGTAACTTTGTTCATCCCTATGACGTACAGTATCTTGCCTAGCCCCCACGCCATCGCCGCGACCCTGTTGCCGTTGCCGTCGATGTTCACCAGTTTTCCGTCATGCGTTACGGCGTTGCTGCTTGTGACGAACCAGTCCGCCGCGTTCTCCTCGGCAAGCCGTACAGGCCTTTCCTCGGGAGTGAGCGACGGGTCCCAGTGGTGCAGCACACGGCACCCCTTGCCCTCGAGTTTCTCCAGAAGGCCGATCTGCCTCACGGTCACCGTGCCGGGCACGCCGACCGAAACGCCGTCGGGTATCATGCCCGACGCCGCCTCCAGCGCTTCCGAAGCCGTCGCGACGTAAATCGCGCTCGTAAATCCGTTCTCCAAAAGCGCGCCGCAGATTTTTTTACCCAGCGCCTCGTTCGCCTGACCCAACGGAGCCAATAACTTATCCATACCTTCTTACCTCCTCAGAAATTCCTTTATCCTCGCCGCGCCCTCTCTGATGTCCGCCTCCGAACAAGCATACGACATGCGCACATAACCGGGGGCAAAGAACGCGTCCCCCGGGACCAACGCCACGAACTTCTCCTCAAGTATCCGGCGGCAGAACTCCTTGTCGTCGGGCACGGAGGAACCTCTCACATCTATGAACGCGTAGAACGCGCCGGCCGGCCGTTCGAGCTTCAGGCCCTCGGCATCGGACAGCAGATCCATCAGCAAATCCCTGCGCCGCTCGAACGCGCGCCTGTTATCCTCGACGTATGACCCGCTGCCCTCCATCGCCCCAACCGACGCCCACTGCGCTATCGACGACGGATTGCTTGAGATGTGGCTCTGTATGTCGTCCATCTTCGCGACAGCTTCCTTGGGGCCGAGCGCATAACCTATGCGCCAGCCGGTCATGCTGTACGCCTTGCTCACGCCGTTCACGATAATCACCCTGTCGCGGATGTCCGGGGCTATCTGCAATATGTTGTAATGCGCGGCCTCCCCGTACACAAGCCGCTCGTAGATCTCGTCGTATATGATCCAGAGGCCGTTTCGCCTCGCCAAGTCCGCGATCATCCCCAGCGTTTCCCTGCCGTAAACGGCTCCGGTCGGATTGTTCGGGCTGTTGATCATTATGCCGACCGTCTTCTTCGACAGCGCGCCCTCCAGGCTCTCCCTGGCCGGTATGAAACCTGCGTCGGATGTATCAACCATTACCTCTTTCGCGCCGGCGAGATGAACCTGCTCCACATAACTCACCCAGGCGGGGGAAGGGATCAGGACCTCATCCTCCGCGTCGGCGAGGACCTGCACGGCTTGGTACAGGGCCTGCTTCGCACCGCCCGATACGATTATCTCGGAGGGCGCGTAGTCGAGTCCGAATCGCGTCTTGTAGTACGCGGCTATCGCCTTTTTCAGCTCCGGTATGCCCGAGTTCGCCGTGTAACGCGTCTCACCCCTGTCCATAGCGTCGCGCGCCGCGGCAATCGCGCTCTCCGGCGACGCGAAATCCGGCTCGCCGGCCGAGAAGGACAGCACGGGCTGCCCCTTCGTCTTTAAGTCCCGCGCGAGCGCCGCTATCGCCAACGTTGCGGAAGGCTGAATCTCCGAAGCGCTTCGGGAAATCTTCAAATTCATCTGCATCTCTCCCTCTGTTTCTAAAATAACCCTACAGTCGGTTAGATTATAAATTACTTAACCCGCTCGGACAAGGACGCCGAAAAAGATGCCGCCGCCGGCTCTTTGTTCTACAGCCTCATAAACCATCTGGCTATCCCTGTTATGGGTTTGAAAAGAAAATGTTCGAGTTCTTTTGCCGCGTTTTGAAGTTCCCGGCGTATTTCGATTTTTTGCGGGCAGGCCGTCTCGCATTTTCCGCACTTATTGCACAGCGAAGCTATTTGGGGCTTCGACTTCAAGGATGTTTGCATGACGTAAGTGAAAAAAGCCCTCGCTTTGCCCTCCATTACGGTGTTGTTGTAACAGGAAAAGCAAGTGGGTATATCGACCCCCCGGGGGCAGGGCATACAGTAACCGCAACCTGTGCAGGGGACTTTTATGTTTTGATTGACGGCGTTTTTCGCCTTTTCGATCACTTGAAAGTCGGCGGCGGTAAACGCGCCGATGTCCGCACTTTCCGCCGCGGCGGCATTCTCCTCAAGCATTTCGACGCTGCTCATTCCGGACAGAACGCAGGCAACTTCGGAATGATTCCAAACCCAGCGGAGCGCCCACTCCGCCGGGCTTCGCTTTATGTGCGCCTCCTCAAAGACCTTTATTGCGGCTTGGGGCAGTTTATCCGCCAATAAACCGCCCCTTAAAGGCTCCATGATAATAACGGGGACGCCTTTGCCCGCGGCGTACATGAGGCCGCTTTTGCCCGCCTGATTGTTCTCATCGATATAATTGTATTGAATCATGCAAAATTCCCACTGATACGCGTCGAAAATTTTTATAAACTCGCTCTTGCCCCCGTGGTAGGAAAAGCCGATATTTCTGATCTTGCCTTCGCGCTTCTTTTCGTCTATCCACTGTTCGATGCCAAGGCCGGCAAGCCGTTGCCACACGTTGACATCCGTTATATTGTGTATGAAATAGTAGTCGATATAGTCCGTTTTCAGCCTGTCGAGCTGCTTTTTCAGATATTTGTCGAAATCACCGTACTTCTTCAGGAAGTAAGGCGGGGCTTTTGTCGCCACCTTGATTTTCTCACGCGCGTTATTCCGGTTTAATATGCTCCCCAAAACCGGTTCGCTGTTTCCGTATATATACGCCGTGTCGAAAAAATTTACGCCCCTTTCGATCGCGCGAAGCACGAGCCGCTCGGTTTCATGCTCGTCTTTCGGGAAGCGCATACAACCGAGGCCCAGTATCGATAACCGGTCGCCGTTTATCTTATTCGTTCGGTATTTCATGCCGGCCTCCATTTCATTCTCCCGCAAGCCTGTAAATACATCCGAAATTTCCACTCCAAGCCACCCCCGGTTTTATTCAGAACTATATCATTATTTCGCGTGCCAAGCGATAGACGGTAAGTTCACATCCCCTTGCCGCAAATTGATCGAAACATTACGTACTATCCGTTATCTATCATGGAGGGATGAGAGATGCAATGGAAACTTATTTATCGAAACCTTGGTGCGGCCTCATGTGACGGATCGCTGGATAATGGATATAAAGCCATGATGATCGGCGGAGGGCGCGAAGTCGAAGCCGCCCAATGGTTAGCTCACGTTAGAAACAACCTTATATCACTCACTGTGATTCTTCCAAACGTGGTTCCGACCTTTTTTCTATAGAGATCACACGAATGCTGCATGATTCCAGCCCATCGGTCAAAAATGTGGCGGTAATTGTTCCCGGGTAACGCGTTGCTCGAATGGCTGCCAGCACGTAACCGTTGAAAGTAGGCCAACAGGCGTCGCTATAACATCCGCCTTGTTGGGGGTCAGCGCTGCCGTAACCTTGCAATATCCCAGGGCCTTCCAATTGGACGGTAATATCCATGGAAACAAATGGTGTGACCCTGCCTTGTTCATCGCAGATGCACGCCTTGATATAGCAGAGATCTTTCCCATCTGCCGTAATGGTACGGCGATCAGCCTCCGCTTGGATGCAAGCCGCCTCACCTGCGCTTTGAAGGGATACCCTACCGTCTTCTCTTCCTTCTGTGTAGCCAATAGCAGTGAGAAGGCCCGGTTCATATTCTATTTCAAAACGATTGATATACCGTTGTTTTTTTCCAGTCTTCTTTCTGCCGATGATTCTCTCGTTCAAATACAACTCCACCTCTTGTGAAGCGGAAAAGACCTGTATCTTGGCGGGTTTGCCTTCGTAGCCGGGCCAAGTCCAACTGGCTATATCGTCCTTTCCCATCCAGGGAGTCAGAGAGACCGGCATGCCGTATTTATCCAGGCGTTCCACCGCGATATATGGCTGCTTGCGTAAACCATACACGATCTGGCGTAGGTAACTTATCGGGCGCCGTTCGCCAATCAGGTCAATATCCCCGATGTAGCCAAGCCGATCAGGCCAATTGCTGGAAAAGTTCTTTTTGCCGTCGTAATGGTAAATCCCGCAACCTGCTTCGCCAATGTAGTCATACCCAGCCCAAGTCATGTCGCCGATCACATAAGGGTTGCGTTCCACCGCCTCCCAAACATGGGCGATATCAGCCGGAAAAGATTCGGCACTTAGGATAATGCGATGAGGGTATAGTTGGTGGTCTTTTTCAAAACATTCGGTCATATAGTTCATGCCGGCGATATCCGCCACAGCAAAAAACTCTTCTGTTCGTTCTTTTAGCAGCGGATGGTTAAAGAGTAGGTCACCCGCGCCAGTATGAAGTTGAGCCAACAGACTGTTTATATCATCGCTCCCCAATTGGGTTTCCTCGTGAATAGTGAGTGTTGCCGATTCGGTGGGATGATCTTCGAGTTGTTGTAAGATAATCGGAAGCTGGTCATACATAATGAAAAGGCCGCTTATGGAAGCGGTAATATAGCGGGTTTCATCCAAGTCGCGCACGAATTCCGCCATATAACGGAATTGACGGGCGCCTTGAGGTGTGCCGGCTTCTTTGATTTCATTGCCAAGCGAGTAGATCACCACGCTGGGATGGTTAAAATCTTTTCGTATCATGGCCTTTAGATCTTCTTGCCACCATTCGTTAAAGTAAAGCGAAGAATCATGATCTATTTTTGCTTTATTCCACCCGTCATAGGCTTCGTCTATCACCAGCATTCCCATCCGGTCGCATGCTTCCAGCATAGCACGGCTGATAGGATTGTGAGCACTACGAATACAATTAAATCCAGCTTCCTTTAGTTGTTCACAACGCCGCTGTTCCGCCCGAGGCAAAGTACATGCGCCGATAATCCCATTATCGTGATGAATACACGCACCCCGCAATTTCACGGGCGTCCCATTGACCCGCAGTCCATGCTCCGGATCCAGTTGAAACTGTCGGATGCCAAAATATTCTTCAGCCGTATCCACCTCTGCCCCTTCCTCCAGTAATCTTATATGGCATCGGTAAAGAGTGGGTTGCTCACAACTCCACACATGCGGAGAATTCACCAGTAAACGTTGTCGCAATGGTGTTTGGGTGTTGCCGAAGGTGGTCAGCATACTATCTTGCGCTTGTACCACTTGTCCGTCGCTATCGATAATCTCTGTAAAAACCGATATTTTCCGCACTTCACGGCAATTGTTTTCGATTTCTATATCCACCAAGACACAGGCACTTTCAGCATCTAGTTCAGCGGTTCTAATTCTTACACCGTCCATTTTAATATGCAATGGGTCGCACACGCAAATGTGTACATCCCGATAAATGCCCGCGCCGGAATACCATCGTCCGGTGCGTTGCTGCCCAGTTTTTGCTATCACGGTCAGGGTGTTCTCTGCCCCGTATATAAGGTAGTCATTGAGTAACATTGAAAAACCTGAATAACCATAGGGTCTTTTCGTTACAAAATTGCTGTTCAGGAAAACCGAAGCATACATATAAACGCCTTCAAATTCCAGGTAAACATCCTTGGTACGCCATATTTCCGGCACAAAAAAGTGCTTTAAGTATGTATAAGTGTTACCGGGATAAAAACCGGTAACATTGCCGTTGACAGCGTCTGGATGCCTTTCTTCGTGGATCATCGCATCGTGAGGGAGAGTAATTCCCCGCTGCAAACGCTGCGCACCGCTGCCATTCTTATCCGTAATAGCCAACTCACCAATGCAAAATGCCCAATCAGAGTTAAATTCTTCACGCATCATACCGAACACACCTGCTTATTTTTTTTTGATACGTTTAGATCTGCTATCCAAGACGACCGCCAACAACAACATCGACCCTTTGAAGATATTCTGTGCGTCGGTGTTCATGTTCATCATGTTCAGTCCTACAGTAAGGGTACCTATAATGAGTATACCAGTGACGAGCCCAGATGTTTTTCCAGTGCCACCCATTATGGAAACGCCGCCTAATACTGCTGCCGAGATTACGTCGGTGCTGAGGGTACCGCCCGCGTAAGGGCTTCCTGCGAAAGTGCGGGACATTGCGACGAGTCCTGCTATGCTGGCAAGGGCTCCGGCGATGACACTGGAAAGATATTTGATCTTGTTTACATTGATACCAGAAAGCCGTGCCACGTCCTCATTGCCGCCCACTGCAAAAAGGTATCGTCCAAAATACGTTTTGTTGAATATGAACGCTACCAGCACAGCAAGCGTCACAAAAATAATCGTAGAGATCGGGATAATACCGATGAAGCCTTGGCCAAGCCATTTAATGCTTTCTGGCAAGCCATAAATGGTCTTGTTGCCTGCCACAATTACGCACAACCCATTGATCAGCTGTTGCATTGCCATGGAAGAAATCAGGCGGGGTATTTTGAAGTTGATAGATATCCAGCAAGTGAAGCAAGAGATTCCAATACCGCAAACCACTGCGATGACCATTGCCAAAGCTATATAGACATCTAGAAGATGAAGGATAGCGGAAAATGTGCCGACGAAGGAATAGATAGCGCCCATTGAAAAGTCCAGGTTGCCGGTGATCATCAGGAAAGACACGCCCAATGCGGCAATTCCCATCGTGGAGACTTGACGCACGATGGAAATCAGATTGTTAATGGTGAAAAAGATTCCCCGCACTTGGAAAGCAAAAAAAACCACCAAAGCTACTAAGATAATTTGGGAAATACATTTATCTGCAATCATCGCCGCTGCATATTGTATTTTTTTCATTTTAATGACCATGCCTTTCGCCGTTTTTTTATCACTGATTTACAACCCGTAACTGATGATCGTTACACTACAAAACACTTCGAGCAAGCAGTCAATCCTTGTAGATTGTTGCCTTGTGCTTTTTAAGCTCTTGCTTGTTTGCCTTAAAGTTTTAAACTTTTTACCTTTTACCGGAAGCCATGTCCAGTAAAACCTCCTTGTCGTATTCCTCTCGGGTAACAAATCCAACTAATTCCCCTTCCGACATGACCGCTATCCGGTCAGCCAAGGCAATCAATTCCTCAAATTCCGAGGAGATCATGATAATGGCGCGGCCTTCATCCACCGCTAGCTGGTTGATGAGTTCGTAGATCTCGTGTTTAGCTCCCACATCAATACCCCGGGTAGGCTCGTCGAAAATGATGATGTCACAGTCCGTCATCATCCACTTGGCCACGATCAATTTTTGCTGGTTGCCCCCGCTAAGAAATTGAACCTCCTGCTCTATGGAGGGCGTTTTTACTGAGAGTTTTTCACAATAATCTTGTACAATTCTTTTTTCCTTGGCGAAATTGATAACACCCATGCGGCTCATTTTTTTGATGCTGGCTAGCGTCACATTGATAGAAACGCTTTTGTCCATTAGCAACCCTTTTCGCTTGCGGTCCTCCGGCAGCAATGCAATTCCCTGCTCGATGGCATGCCAAGGATGCTTGCCTGTAAAAGATTTACCGTTGAGTTCAATAGCGCCCGATTCCTTTTTTGAATCACAGAACAATACGGTCATCAGTTCAGTGCGCCCGGCGCCTACCAATCCAGCGAAGCCCAATATTTCACCGCGCCGCAACTCGAAAGAGATATTCCGGTTACCGTTGCCTGACAGGTTTTCCACCTTCAGAATCATATCTCCGGCATCTCGCCTGGGACGATCGGGGAAGTAATTATCCAACTCCCGACCAATCATCAGTCGGATAAGCTCTTGCCGGTTGGTTTCACCCACCAACCTTTCACCCACTTTCTGACCGTCCCGCATCACAATGACCCTGTCACAAATCTGAAATATCTCTTCCAATCGATGCGATATATACAGTACAGAAACGCCCTGTGTTTTAATCTTAGAGATGATTTCGAACAAGATCTGTGTTTCTTTGATGGTTAGTGGCGCGGTAGGCTCATCCAAGATCAGCACTTTTAGGTTCCGAGCAATAGCCTTAGCGATTTCCACAATCTGCATCATGGCGGGAGAGAGGTGTTTCAGTTCCAACTTTGGATCAATATCCACGCCAAAAGAATCGAAGATTTGCTTTGATTGGATCAGCATACTTTCATAATCTACAATCACACCATTGCCCGGCAGGTTACCCATGAACACATTTTCCACCACCGGTAGGTCGGGTACTAAATTAAATTCCTGATAAACGACCCCAATTCCCAATCTTATTGCGGTTTCAGGCGTAAACTGATCGTATTCTTTGCCATACGCTTGTATAGTGCCCGTGGTGGGCTGGTAAGCGCCTGTCAGGCACTTAATCAATGTGGACTTGCCTGCCCCGTTTTCACCAATGAGGGCGAGTACCTCGCCCTCATTTAGTGAAAACGAAACGCCTTGCAATGCCCGGACACCGGGAAATTCTTTTGTGATGTCTACAAGAGATAAAACCGCCTTATTCATTTCTCAGTGCCCTTTCGCGTCACTTAGTTAATAAATTCGGAGACATTCCTGTTGTCAATCAAGACTTTCTTGGGTGCAATGTCGTTCATTTCGCCGTTTTCGATCCAGTTAATAAGCTGCATACCAGCATCATAACCGAAACCTTGGATATCGCTCATTGTGCAACCGCGCAATGGGCTGGAATCGCTGGCGATCAACCGTATGACCTCGTCATTTGCTTCGGACGAAAAGACGTAGTAGTCCGTAGAGTTTGGGATAGCAGCGGCGATGGTATTGGCCCCCGCAATCGCCATATCATTGTTGTAGTTGAAAAAGATGCGGACATTAGGAAAGGTGTTCAACACAGTCTCAGTCAGGTTCCCAGCGGCTTCAAGCGAAGCATCGCGGGCTTCAAGATCCGTTACAATCTTCACCCTGTCACCAAAGACATCTTTTACGGCTTCGGGCAGCATCGTATAGGCCTCGAATCCCACTCCAGTGTGATTGGACATCGTCCCCGGAATCCATAAAGCTGCGATCTCGGCCGTGTCCATTCCTTTGTCTTCCATGAATGTTTTGACCGATTCGCAGAAAGAGCGGACGATGGTGGCGTTATCCTCAATCACCGTCGCATGGAAGCTTGGATTATTGTGGCAAAGTACACCCAAATCGGGGTATTTTTTTACCTCTTCTCTTAAAGCGTCAGGACCGATGGAGATCGTGTAAAAAGCTCTGACGCCGGACGCGTACAATGTTTCAAGGCCAGACAACTCCAGTTCCGGATCAAAGTTTGAGACTACGCTCATAAACCCATAACCATTTGCCTCGGCAGCCTGTTCAATGCCGGCTCTCATCTGGTTGTTGTAGTCATTGCTGAGAAGCAACAGCGCACCTATCCTGGCGTTATTCGGCATCGCTTCAGAAACGCTGTTTCCAATCGACGCTTGGCTTGCGGCTGCGCCACAGGCTACGCACAAAACGGTTAGAAATAGTACAAGCGGTAAAGCCAATAACTTTTTCATAATGCTCCTCCTTTATGTTAGGTGATATTTTCAATTAAAGCCAACTTATCCGTGTTTGGATACTATGTAAAATTAACAATTTCATCAGATTTTTATGATGATAAAAACGCCCCGGCGATCAACATAATCAAAACCGAAGTGTTTTGTAGATTTTCACCAAATTGCCGGATAAACTGAAGGTAAGTAGGGAAACAGGTCGTCTAGATTGGAGGAAATCACCATTACAATTTTGCCTTTTTCCGCGATGGTATTTTGCAACTCTTTATACCGTTCTACATTAATTGCATCGTGGTTACCGAAGGGCGCGAACATGATGACGATGTTGGGGTTAATAGCCAGCCATTTCGCCAGTATGATATCGTACAGCTGCTGTAGTGAAAGCGCCAAGCAGTTTTTATCGTCCCGCAGTTTGGATAAATGCTTCAATATAGGATATTTCCCCAACACCATATCGAAGAGATAATTATCCATGTCTTTATTATAAACAACCGACCGGCCAAAGATTTGACCGGCAAGCATGCCCACATTCTCGACCGGGGAGAGATTTGGAAACACAAGCATGTCGGAGGTTCCTCTGGCGATAACGGCCACCCGGTGTTTTACCAGCTCATGGATATTGCGACATCCAACATTTTGATCGTTTAGCGATACCTGAAATTTGGCGGCGCTTGCCGGAATAAAAACCTCCAAGCTGCGTGGAATACGTTCTTTTTCGTCGTAGACACCTACTATGGCGCCGCCGTACAACTGGAAGGTACGCCCAGTGTCCCGATGCACGATATCCAGCTTGGCGGAGTGCGCCCGCTCTGCCGTAAAAGTGTTAGGCTTGGGGCTTTGCCGGTCAAAAACACAGCCCATCATCACATAGTTGATCTCATCCGTATCAAAGGCTTCAGCCTTCTGATACAGAGTGGTAGTGAGCATCCCTCGGCGAAGTACAATGCAACGCATAACGCGCTTTTCAAAATATTTAAAAAAGGCGTCGTACTCGATCACCACCGAGATACCCATGGAGTTGAGTAAGCCAATGATGCCGTCGAGCTCCTTTGCTTCCTTTTCTCCGCAGTATACGGCAATGTCAGTAAACAGCATGATGTGAGCTCCACCCAGATATGTTTTGACTATCTCAATCTTCTTTTTTTCAAACACGGTGAGAAGCTTTCCAGCCTTCACCAATGAGTCAATACCGAGCGCCTCGTACAGAACATTCGCGTTTTTGTTGCTTAATTGTTTTTTAAAGAGAGAAAACAGCCGCTTGCCTCGTTCCATAATTATTACATTGTCATCGATACTCATATTATCGAAGACCAGCGTGCTCTCCCCAATGGTTGTGATGCCGGCGTGATAAACATCAATCAGGTTCCTGAGAACCACGGGGGTCCCGTTCACATACACCTGCCCTTTATACTGGGGCCGCTTGCCTTGCAACAGACTCAGCAGTGTTTTTTTCCCGGAATTGTTTAGTCCGGCTAATGCTACCGTTTCACCGGCATAAAGGCTGAAAGTGGCGTCCGCCAAACCACCAAGCTTATAGTCTTCAACACACACCCCTATACAGCGCAACACTTCTTTTTTCATGTCTCAATATCCGTAGCCGGCAGAGTAAGGGTGACATCGGTACCTTTACCCAAAGTACTGACAATATGAAGGCCATATGTTTCGCCGCAATAAATTTTCATGCGAGAGTCAATGTTGGATAGCGCAATACCATCACGGTCTGGCCACATTCCTTCCGTCATCCCACTCGCCTTTAAAAATTCTCTATTCAGAGACAATACCATTTCGTCCTCAATACCGATTCCGTTGTCGCTGACCACGATTTCGAAATTCGTTTGAGCTCGGATATACCGTAGGCAGATAACGGCATTCGCCATCTGGTTTTTGAATCCGTGGTTGATTGCGTTTTCAACAATAGGTTGCAGGGTCAGTTTAGGAATAGTAACTGCCTGCAAGTCCTTAAAATCACATTCGTAAACCTGCTCAAATCGGAAACGTCCTGGGAAGCGCATATCTTGTATCTTCAGATAGTGTTCCAAATGTGTGATCTCGTTATTAAGAGTCACCAGAGAACTAGAGTAGTCCATGCTATATTTGAACATATGAGACAATGTGGCGATGATCTCCGCCACATTCATGCAATTTTCCTCAATGGCCATGCCACGTATGGTATCAAGCGCATTGTACAGGAAATGGGGGTTTATTTGGCTCTGTAAAGCGTTCAATTGCTCCTGCCTTTTCTGTAACTGCATCTCTTGGGCAAACCGTTTGGTCTCTAACAACTCGTTCTGAATTTGACGGTGGTAGCACTCAATCTCGCACTTGGTAAAATAAAGAGTCGGCACCACCACACCCACGCATGACACAAACACGAGGATCTTCTGCCAAAAAGTCCACTGCGAAATATCCATCACCATATATGTGAACAGCACAACCCCAAAAAGCAACGCAACTATATTAGTGACCAATACGGCCGGTCCAATTCTGTCCTTTTGGTAGCCGAAGCGTAACAGGAGTCTCTTAGTTTTCTTATTTTCCACTCTGCTCACCATTCAAAAAGCCGGTACGGTCACTAATCTCCAATATCCTGCTGATGCAACCTTCTGTATTCCGACGCTTTGAGACCCGTAACTTTGTAAAACAGGTTTGTGAAGTAGTTCGTGCTGTCGTAACCCACAGCGTGTGCGATCTGTGTCAGATTCAGATCGCAGCGCTTGAGCAGTTCTTTAGCCTTGTCCATTCGTACTAGCGTTAAGTATCGGCTGTAATTCATTCCGGTCGCATTTTTGAATGTAATGCTTAGGTATACAGGAGACACGTGTAATTCCTCCGCTATGATCTCCAGTGTAATCTTTCGCGCATAATTCTTCTGAATGTAGTTTTTGATTTGTTGTACGTATGCGGTGGCATTTAGCTGCTTGTCCACCAGTCGGCGGATAATCTCTCTGGATATGATGCCGGCTAGGTTGTGCTTCACTGCCTCCAGTGAGGCGCTGTTATCGAATACAATAGTCGAGTTATTCCGAAACGCCGCCTTGTCGTTAATGGGAACACCGAGGTCATCGAACGCAGAAATCAGCAGATCAACCACGGAGATAAAAAACGAACGAATCAGATGCGGTTGCTGGGTAAATCCCTTTTCGTTCTTACGGAAAAGTTCATTCACCCACCGAGCCGCTTGCTCAGGCAAGATTGATTCCATGATTTGCAACATGTGGTGCCGATCTTCCATTTCGAAGCGTATACTTGTCTTATGGTCGCTGTTTTCTTGAACAAAATCTGCGTAAAATGTACGCTTTTCCGGCGAAAGGAAGCGCCGATTTACAATTCTTTCGGCAGATTCTAGACTATCTCGGATGCCGGAAATATCGTCGACCGTAACCCCCACGCCGATATAGCATCTGCTTTGGGTGAGCCCGCCCAACTCTACCAGGATACTGTGGAAAATATCGTCCAGCAGGGAGTTCATGCTCACCCCTTTTTGTAGCGGGTACGGATAGTTGATCAGTGCATACACGCTTACCGGAGACACAGTGTAGAGTTCCACATCCACACAGAATATCTCTATTTTGGAACGCAGTCTTTCCCGGAACATTTTTACCAATTGAGGCAACACATTGGAATTCACATCCACGTTTGTAAAAATCACTTTTATTAAGTTGTATTTCCCTACCTTAAAATGGTAGCTATAGCTTTTATTTACGTATTCAGTGTTCGCCACCGATGCGTTTGTTTGCAACAGGTTGAAAAATTCCTGTCTTGCCGAGTTTTCACGCAGCAAATTATGGATATCGTTGGATTGATGGGATTTATCTACGACCGCACGCAAAACTCTGTTCAGTTCCGCGTCATCTATCGGCTTCAGCAAATAATGAGTGACGCCATACTGCATGGCTGATTGAGCATACTCAAAATTCCGGAAACCGCTTATAATGACGAACTGGCAATTGGGGGTGATTCGCTTCACCTGTTCTATTAATTCAATACCATTCATGCCTGGCATCTCAATATCACATATCACAATATCCGCAGGTTCCTTCGTAATTTGGCTTAGCACGCTTTGCCCATCATTGAAAACGCCCATCAGCGTAATGCCCAGCCCATTCCAGTCTATCACGTGCCTGAGCAGTGAACAGATGTGGATCTCATCATCGGCAATAATAACTTTCATGGTAACTCTTTCTCATTCACGGGGCTGTATCGCTTCGCGCTTTCGCATTGCGGCTCTCATACTCCCATGCCTACGCTTAAACCTTAATTTGAGGCTTCGGCTCTAAGACTTGGTACCGGCTACTCGAAACATTTTACCGAGCCGGGTCTCCACCCTGCTATATTACACACGCCGAACTGGTGCGCTTTCTATAACCAAAGTATATCTTATTTATACCCCAACGATTTTATAAAAACAATGACATTTATATCGTGATACTGGTTCTCAATTGACAAGAACGCGGGGTTAAGATTACTTTGCTCAATAAAAGGAGTGGGTTACTAAATATCGCGCAGTTTTTTTACATTGAGCACGAAAGGAGATATTAGAGATGAGCAACAAGGTTTTCGTATATGCAGGTAGCTATGGCCCCCAATACTGGTTCAGCCTAACTGATGTTTTTTTTCATGGAAAAGGGGAAGGGATCACCGTTTATTCCTTTGAAGAGGAAACGGGGAAATTAACCTACTCCAGTGAGGTGAAAGACCTATGCAGTCCGGCTACGCTGGTGATTTCGCCTGACCAAAGATACTTGTACGCTGCCAACGAAACCCGCGATTACCCCAACAAAGATAACATTCGAGGATTGGGCGGCGGAGTCACGGCCTTTTCCATCGACCAGCAGACCGGAAAATTGACCGTGTTGAACGATTCCCTCTCTTACGGCACGTTCCCAAGCTATATCAGCATTGACAAAACTGGGGAATATTTACTGTTGGCAAACCATGGATCCTATTTCTACAGCACTAATTTCGTGAAAACACAGGAGGGTTATGAACCTAAGGTAATGCGCGACGATGGAAGCGTCTCGCTTTTGACCATCACCAAAGACGGCTCCATTGGCCGAGTGCTGGACGTTGCAGTCATGCAGGGCACCGGCGCAGATACTCTGATTCATGCCAGTGCCCATCCGCATTCAGTATGTATCGATGAACACGACATTGCCATTGCTCCCAATAAAGGCGGTGACAATGTGTATGTTTTCAAACTGGACCGCAATAAGGGTATATTGGAAGAAAAATGTGTCTGTCCGGCGGCCTATGGGTCTTCTCCCCGCCACGTTGCTTTCTGCCAAGGCACGCCGTGGGTTATGGTCATAAATGAATTCGACGCTCACCTTGTCAGCTACCACTTGGACCGAGAAACTTGCAAACTAAAAGAAATACAGGCTATCGACACCGTCGACAGGAATTCTGATGAAAACTTATTGATTGGCGGTGTGGGCCTCGACAGACCTTGGGCATGCGATGTGCAGATACACCCGAATGGCCGGTATATCTACACAACCAATACCCAGAACATGGTTGCCTGCTTTGAACTGGAGCAAGAAAACGGTACGCTGACCTTAAAAGGGCGCTATTCCGTGGGAAAGGGCATGACCCGAGGCATTCAAATCGACCGCACCGGACGCTGGATGATTGTGACCGGATTGATGGATGACTGCCTCTATGTCAATATGATCGACCCGGATACCGGCGCTTTGGTACCGTCAGGTAGCATTGAATCCAAATCGCCTACAGCTGTCCGCTTCGCCTATCTGTAAAATCATGGATTGGGAAAAATTACAAAACGCCCCTTTCAAGCTGGATCGTACCGCTCTAAAATGGGTACAAAACACACTCGAAAACATGACGGTTGATCAAATGATTGGCCAATTATTCTTCATTGAACTCACAGGTATGGAAGATGCGGGATACCTCCGTAGCGTATGGGAAATGGAGGTGGGCGGATTGGTTTACCGATCCGACACCGGCTTCGCCTTGCGGGAAAAGCTGTTGGACGCCACCAAGAATGCTAGGATTCCACTATTGATTGGCGGCAATTTGGAATCAGGCTCGGGTGGTTGTTTGCTGGGCGGCACCGACATGGGCAGCCAAATGTTGCTTGCCGCAGGGAAGGATCGCGAGGCTGGTTACAGATTGGGATTGGTGTGTTGCCGTGAAGCGGCTAGCGCCGGAGTGAACTGTGCTTTTGCGCCAGTGGTGGACCTGGACCTGAATTTTCGTAACCCCATCACCAATACGCGCACCTATGGCCGGAACCCTGACACAGTCATCGATATGGCCTCGGGGTATTTGAAGGCGGCGAGGGAGTGTGAGATAGCTGCTTCTATCAAACATTTCCCCGGGGACGGCGTGGATGAATACGATCAGCATTTCACCACTTCGGAAAACAATTTGGACAGTGTGCAATGGGAAGCAAGCTATGGAAAAATATACCGCGCCCTGATCGGGCAGAATGCGCTTATAGTAATGGTGGGGCACATCTCACTGCCCGAAATTTCGCATATGATTGACAGCACGATAGACCCCCACGCCCCAGCTACCCTAAACCCTGCCGTACTTAAAGGATTATTGCGGGATGAGTTGGGATTTAACGGAATGATACTCACAGATTCTTCCAATATGCTGAGCTTTCTCACATATTGCTCTCGAAAGACGGCGGTTCCCGGTGCGATCGCCAGCGGGTGCGACATGTTCCTGTTTAACAAGAATCTTGCCGAAGATATGGCTTACATGAAGGCCGGATTGGAAGAAGGAGTATTAACCCCAGCGCGCCTGAAAGAAGCGGTGGCTCGGATACTTGCCGTCAAAGCAGCTATAGGCTTACACAAAAAACAACGGGAAAACCGGCTTGTTCCACACACTTCCGTTCTTGGGCACATTGGTGCGGCGGAGCACAAAACATGGGCGCGCCGAATCGCAGAGGAAGGCATCACGCTGGTACGGGACAGTCAAGAGATGCTTCCCCTACACCCCCAACGATACCCCAGGCTGTACCTTAACGTTTTGCAGCCCGAAGATTCGCCCGCCACCCCACTGCGGAAATGGTGCGCGGAGTTGTTAGCTCGGGAAGGATTTGCCGTCACATTGCAGGATCGGAAACGCTCTAGGGATATGAGCCTTTCGATGCAAGACAATCATCTAGGTGTCGCCTGGTTAAAAGAACGATTTGACGCAGCCGTTTACATAGCCGCTTACACCACCCCTAGCAACAAATTGAGTATTCGGCTTGACTGGACCGGCATGCATGCCCGAGGTTATGATGCCCCCTGGTTCATACATGAGATACCTACATTGTTTATCAGCGTGGGGAACCCGTACCACCTTTTCGACGTCCCGTATATAAAAACGTATATCAACGCATATGCCAGCACCGAAACTGTTCTCTCAGTGCTGATGGAAAAACTGACTGGGCGGCAGGAATTCGCTGGTACCAGCCCGGTGGATCTCTGTTGCGATAGATGGAGGGTTCAGTGAAGATACTAACAGCCGGTTCTACAGTACGAATTTTTCCCTCTCTCGCCTGATTTGTTCTTTTTTGTTTGTAACACCTTCGTCTCCGGCGAGGTTAAACGCTCAGGTTTTCCACTTCCTCACGGGTTAAGCCGGTATCTTCAATGATTTCATCAATTGGTCTGTTACGTTTCAACATATTGCCCGCTATCGCAAACGCTCTCCTTAGTTCCCCTCTTTGTTCCCCTCTGTCCTCAGCAGTCGCTATATTCGAATCCAGATCAGACTGGTACATCCTGCGGCTGCGGAAGATAGCCCGCTCCTGTTCATCTTTGCTGACACTCATTAACAAGTTGCCGGCCATCTGTAACGCCTCCTTTGATTCAATGACCTTATTGACGGTTTCACGGTATTCGTGCAGATTTGCATACCGAAGGAATATAGACCATTTTTCCAAGTCTGTCATGTCGTCTACGGATTTTTTTATAATCTCATTGAGTTTACTCAACTCCACGTATATTACGTGGATCGCGTCGGACAACAACACATTGGTTATATCGTGACGCATGGAAAACGAGTTTACATAATACGGTAGTTTCGGGAAAACGGTATAAGAACAGAACGTCACCTGATAAGTCTGAGCCAGCCTGTCGTATCTCCGTACCCCTTTTGAGGGTTGTGAGGAGTGCAGATCACACAGGTAGTATATGCTTTTCCCTTTGATATTCCTATGTTCGCCGTCTGCATCCTCCTGGATTCGGCTGGCTTGCATCTCGATGTCAATCTGCGAATCGTCATCGGTTTGGCAGTTCAAATCCAAACGTTCGGCTTTTTCATCAATATCCCCAATGGGAAGCTCGCTGTTACGAACCACTACATCAATAACCGGGCGTCTTATCGTCGCTGAGATCAAGTCAATCAACGCCGGTTTACCTTCCGGTGAAGTCATCAATTTTTTGAAAATTCGGTCATCAGATGGTGGCAGTATGTCAACATCTATAGGTAATAGACCCATCATGTTGCTCCTTTCCGAAAGAATCTATATGTTTAATATACCACTCCTCGGCGAAGATTTCTATTGTATTTTTCGAGTGTTACAAGCATAAGGAACTTCGAATATTTGCAAGACTTATTGCAACCCTCGTCCCACGACACGGTTACAGTTACTTTTTCAATTGAGTGCATTATTTTTCATGTCAAGCGATAAGCGATTATTCATTGCGGGCTAAATGCGCTGATGTTAGAATAAATTTACCCGGCGGCAAAAACGACGGGCGGTGAATCGCCCTCGGACGTTTCGCCGGAGCCCGCACAATATGGAGGGATAGGGTTATGGATATTCGTTTTCTAACTCGCAATGCAGAGGTATCGGATGAACAAAAGGAATTCATGGAGAAGAAACTCGCCAAGATAGAAAAATTCTTCCACAAAATAGCCGACGTGCAGGTGGCGTTGAGCTTCAAGCGCGGCATGAATATAGTCGAGATCACCGCCTCGGTGAACGGGCTCGTGATGCGCGGGGAGGACCATTCCCCCGACATGAGGAAGGCGTTCGACAAAGCACTGAAAAATATCGAGCGACAGGTTAAGCGGCACAAGGATTACTTGAAAGACCGCACGCACATCAAGACTAAAGATATATCGTTCGAACTGCCGCCCGACACCTTCGGCGACAGCAGGGACGACGACGACGCCAGCTCGACGGACATCGTAAAGGTGAAGCGATTTGCGATCTCCACCATGCTCGCCGCCGAGGCGACGAGGCAGATGGACTTGCTGGGGCACAACTTCTTCCTCTTCCGCAACGGGGAGAGCGGAGCGTACAACGTCGTGTACAAGAGAAAAGACGGCGGCTACGGCCTGCTCGAACCGCTTGACTGAACTGACAGAACCGGCTAAAGATTCCCTGAACGGCAAGCAGGCCGAGGCCGTCCGCTGGTGCGGCGGGCATGAATTGGTGCTGGCGGGCGCGGGCAGCGGCAAGACGAGGGTCCTTGCCACAAAAATAGCTCATCTTGTGAAGGAGGGCGGCGCGGCTCCACGTAGAATCCTCGCCGTCACCTTCACCAACAAAGCCGCGCGCGAGATGCGGAGCCGTGTGTGTAAACTGTGCGGCCAGGACTTGCATGGAATGTGGATATCGACCTTCCACTCATGGGGGTTGCGTTTTCTCCAGCGCCGGAGGGAGGCCCTCGCGAAACTCGGTTACCCCGGCTTTGTGATTTTCGACAGGGACGACTGCCGAAAACTGCTGAAAAAAATTACGCGAAGGCTGGGCATGGACACAAAGGACGCCCCGTCCGTGGACGACTTCTCGAAGATATACGCGTCGTGCGACCCATATACGCTGGAGACCGATATTTTCGGTTCCATGCGCCCGGTGTATGAAGAATACCGCGATTCGTTGAAACGCCAGGGAGCGCTCGATTTCGACGACCTGATGATCCTGCCGCTGCACATCCTGCTCACCGACCCGTCCATAGCGAAAGACGAACAGGAAAGAATCGACTGGATACTCGTGGACGAGTATCAGGACGTCAACAGGGCGCAATATATGCTGCTGAAAACCCTCTCGGCGGGGGGCGCGCGCGTTATGGCCGTCGGCGATCCCGACCAGTCGATATACGGCTGGAGGGGCGCGGACGTGTCGCTGATAATGAACTTCGAGCGCGACTTCCCCGGAGCGCGCGTTTTCGTGTTAGACCAAAACTACAGATCGACGGGCAATATACTGTCCGCGGCGAACTCTGTGATACAAAACAACGCCGACCGCCGCGAGAAGAATCTATGGACCGCCGAGAACGAAGGATCGCCGGTGAAATTTGTAAGGACCCGGAACGAGGTCGGAGAATCCGAATTCATAGCGGACGAGATCGAGCGGCTGGCTTCGAATATGAGAGAGGGAGGCTACGACTACGGGGATATTGCCGTGCTCTACAGGATCAACGCGCTGTCGCGCGGCTACGAGCAGTCTCTGCTCGAACGCGGAATACCTTACAGGATAGTCAGAGGGACATCGTATTACGAGCGCAGGGAGATAAAGGACGTCCTGTCGATGCTCCGCCTCTCGATAAACCCAAGGGACGAGGCGTCGCTCGAACGGATAGCCAACACCCCTCCGCGCGGCCTTGGGAAAAAAACCGTCGCGGAACTCGCCGCATACCTCGCGGCAGCCGGGGGGGAAACAGCGGAGATTTGGGAGGCGCTTCAAGAGGCCCCTCCGCTGAAGGGGCGGGCGGCTGCCGGCATATCCGAGCTCGCCGGGATGATGGCCGGGATAAACAAGATGGAAAGCCTCGGAAGCGCCGTCGATCATATACTGTATAATTGCGGCTATGCGGACTACCTCGGCGGCGAATTTCCGGAGGACTGCGGGGAGCGCTTGGAAAATATCCTCGAACTTATGTCCATCATGCCGGAAGACGGAAGCATAGAGGAGACGCTGTCCGAGATCGCCATTTACACGGATATGGATATAGCATCCGACGGCGGCACGGTGAACCTGATGACCCTGCACGCGGCGAAGGGACTTGAATTCCCCGTGGTGTTCGTCGCGGGTATGGAGGAGGGCGTTTTCCCGCTGCAAAGAGGCGACGAGGACAGTTCCGTCGAGGAAGAGCGGCGGCTCTGCTACGTTGGAATGACGCGCGCGCGCGAGCGCCTTTACATGACGGGGGCGGCCAACCGCAGGCTGTTCGGGAAGAATAATCAGACCGGGTTATCGCGTTTCGTGAGAGAACTTCCAAGCGCGGTTAAAACGGACGACAGGGCGGGACGCGGAGGTAGTTCGGATGTTTTCCGTGGCAATAACAGGAGAAATTGGGTCTGGTAAGAGTACGGTCGCAAAAATATGGGGCGATATGGGGGCGAACGTCCTCGATCTGGATTCGCTTGCGAAAAAACAGTGGTCGCGGCACGAGATAAGGGAGGCCGCAACGGACCGATGGGGACTGGATCTGTATCCCGGCGGCGAACCCGACTATAAACAACTCGCCGGCCGCGTATACAGGAGCGCGGAGGACTACCGCTTCGCCACCGGCCTGATACATCCGGGAACAATGACGGAGACGGCGAGGATATTCCACAACCTCGGGGGCTGGGTAGTCCTGGAGATACCTCTGCTTTACGAGACAGGCTGGCTTGATTTGATCGACTGCGCCGTCTGCGTGACGGCTGCCGACGACCTGAAAAGATCGATAGCCGGAGGGCGCGGATGGAGTGAGGACGAACTATCCGTCAGGGAGAGTTTTATGATCGAGTCCTCCAAAAAACAGGCCATGTCGGATATAGTGATGCAAAATACGGGCAGCCTTGAGGAGTGGGAAGCGCGCGCGCGCGAACTGGGCGCGCTTTTGCGGAGGATGTCAACCGTCCGCGAGTTAAGCGTATACTGCAAGGACGAGGGCGAGGCGCGCGCAATCATGTCGGCCCTGGTCGGCGGACGCCTCGCGGCGGGAGCCAATATTACCGAAACGGAGAGCATGTACCACTGGCGCGGGGAGATCACAAAAAGCCCGGAATACCTCCTGCGCGCGTTTACGGTGGAGGACTGCCTTCGAGAGGCGACGCGGCGCGTCAGGGAGATACATTCCTACGAAGTGCCGGCGATTATGGCCCGCGAGATAGGCCGATCCGATTATCGGTTGCTGAAATGGGTTGCCGACAACTGCGGCGATGAGAGAAAAGCCGAGAGGAGCTGATTTCGATTATGCGCCAATTCGATATAGTGAACATTCTGCTGGGCTTGCCCGGCCTTCTTTGGGCGCTGTCGTTCCACGAGTTCTGCCACGGTTGGGCGGCTTACAAGATGGGGGACGATACGGCGGCCAGAATGGGGCGATTATCCCTTAATCCACTCCATCACCTGGACCCGGTCGGCACTGTCATGCTGCTGCTCTTCCGGTTCGGATGGGCTAAACCGGTGCAAATTAATTCCAGGAATTTCCGAAACCCCCGGCGAGACATAGCGATTGTGGCGCTGGCAGGGCCGGCGGGTAACTTCGTTTCCGCTTTGGTGATCGCGGTAATCTGCGGGGTGCTTGCCGGATTATTTCCGGGGCTCCTGTTTACGCGATACGGCTATCCGACTGTCTTAGGCATGGTAATGGTGAACATCATGTTCATGAATGTCGGGCTGGGTATCTTCAACCTTATTCCGATACCCCCTCTGGACGGATCGAGGGTGTTGGCCATGTTTTTGCCGGTATCGGCTCTTAACGGTTACTACTTCCTGGAGAGATGGGGGTTCGTCATCATCATGGCCTGCGCGTTCCTCGGAATCCTCGGGGTCGTAATGGGGCCTTTTTTCAGGGCGGCAAACAGCTTTTTATTCTGGATAATCAATCTCATAGCATAGGAGAGCGGGTTAATTTTGAAAATATTGCTGACAAACGACGACGGCGTTATCTCTCAGGGTATCCACACCCTTTCCCAGATGCTCAACGAAAAGAACTGGCTGGGGGCGGTAGTCGCGCCCGACAGGGAGCGCAGCGGCGCCGGCCACTCCATTACCTGTGACCGTCCGGTGCGCGTGCATCCGCTCGACCCCGGCATGTTCGTGTCGGGCGTGCCGGCTTACTCATGCGACGGAACGCCCAGCGACTGCGTCACGATTGGGCTTGACGTCCTATACCCCTCGGCGGATTTCGTGGTCTCTGGCATCAACGAAGGTCCGAACCTCGCGGACGACGTCACTCTTTCGGGCACGGTGTCCGCCGCGATGGAGGGCGTTATGTCGGGACGCCCCGCGATAGCCGTGTCCCTTTGCTCCAAACGCGGAGAGAGTTTCAAGAACAACACGACGGCGGCATTCGCCGCCATGGCTGTCATCGGATACTTGACGGAAAATCCCCTCCCCAAGGGCGTGATGCTGAACGTCAATGTCCCCAACTGCCTCCTGCGGAGCCTCAAGGGATTTAAGATGACGCGCCGCGGGGTTCGCAAATACATGAACAGGGTAACGCATATAAAGACCCCCTTCGGGGGCGACGCTTACTGGATTGCGGGCACACCGGAGAACGTCGCGGAAGAAGGAACGGACGTGACGGCGGTGGACGAGGGTTACGTCTCCGTGACGCCGCTTCACCTCGACATGACGCATAACGCCTTGTTGGAGGAGATGCGCTCGCGGGGGGTCGAAAATGATCTCGCGCGTTCGATGAATATGTGAAATAACATTTGCACAAAGAAAGGTGATCGTGGATGAAAAAAACATATCGTATACTGACAACAGTACTGTCGATCCTTCTGCTGCTTTTTACAACGGCTTGCGCCGGCGCTCAAACCGAGGCGGGCGCGCCGAAATATGTGTTTCTGTTTATAGGGGACGGAATGAGTTGGCCGCAGATAACCGCATTCGCCAATTATCAGGGGACCATGGCGTTTGAATTTACGGGCACAACCCTCGACCCGACGCCGGAAAATCAACCGGCGCCCCTTTTCCCCTCTTTTACGCGTTTCCCCGTACTTGGCGCCACCGCCACCCAGGACGCGTCCAAGTTTATAACGGATTCCGCTTCGGCGGCCACCGCGATGGCATCCGGCGTAAAGGCGCTGGACGGCACATTAGGCGTGGATGCTTTTGCCAGCCCCATGCCAACCATAGCGGAATTGCTGAGGGAACAAAAGGGCTTTAAGATAGGCATCGTCACCAGTGTCTCGCAGGATCACGCCACACCGGCCGCTTTTTATTCGCACATGACAAGCCGGCGGAGCTATTACGATATTGCCCTGAATATATTAGGCAGCGGCTTTGATTATTTCGGCGGCGGAGGCTTCCGGCAGCCACACGGCGCGGGGGGCGATCTGCGCGGTATATTGGAATTAATGGCGGACGCCGGGTACGCCGTGGCCGATACATACGAGACGATAGCGGCGCTGGGCGCGAACGGCGGCAAGGTCATAGCCGTCGCGCCCGAGTTGGACAATGACTTTGGCGACGCCGCTCTCCCCTACGCCATAGACCGCCAGGGAGGGCTGCGGCTGGCGGATTTTACGCAGACCGGCATAGAATTGCTGCATAACGAAACGGGATTTTTTATGATGATCGAAGGCGGTAAGATCGACTGGGCATGTCACGCGAACGACGCGGCGACGGCCATATGGGAGCTGGGCGAGTTTGAGGCAGCGGTGGACGCTGCGGTTCAATTTGCCGAGAGGTATCCCGGCGAGACGCTGATTATCGTCACCGGCGACCACGAAACAGGCGGGCTGTCAAACGGTTATAACCGCACCTCGTATGACACGCACCTTGCCTTGCTGGCAAACCAGCGCATATCCTACCCCCGGTTCATGTACGACTATATTTATCCATGGCGGGACGCACAGACGGCCTTCGAAGAAGCCATGGCCGATGTGGAGTCCCTGTTCGGGTTGACGATGCCCTCGGCGGCGGATGAAGACACCGACCCGTTATTGATCCTGACCGAACGGGAGCTGGAGGCGCTGCGCGAAGCCTACGCGCTCAGTATGATTCCCTATGGGCAGCGTGATAATCAATCGGACGAATACAAGGCCGTTTACAGTCCGAGTACCTACGAACCCTTTCAATTGGCCGTAACGCGCACATTAAACAACAAAGCGGGGCTGGGCTGGTCGTCCACGCTGCATACGGCGCTGCCCGTGCCCGTGTTCGCCGCCGGGGCGGGAGCCGAGCGGTTTGCCGGGTTTTACGATAATACGGATATTTTCCATAAACTGGCGTCGTTGCTGGGGTTGGATTAGTGCCATACAAAAAGCCGGCCGCGTATTGACCGCCGGCTCTCCAGATTTTGCTGCCGTATGCAGGGGATAACTCTTGCGGTATGTATGCCGCTCGTCCTCCGATTATGACAATATCGAAACGCTGAATCCGTAAAGCTCAGGCACTTCTGATATATCTGGCATATCGAAAAAAAGTGATTGCATCTTTGGGTATTGATTAGACTTTTTATGCATATCGCTCGGGATGTACCCGTTTCTGATGGTCGATATCAACCGTTCCCGATCGCGTGCCTTTAGCTCCGGAGGTGGATTGATTACAAGAAGAAGAACAATCGGTTTTTTAAACTCATTGCCGGATACAAGGCAACGAAATAAGCTGTCTTTAAACTTCATGCCAATTTCCAGGGGGAAGGCTGCCACAGGATCAGTAAGCATTCGATAATCTGTTTCCCGGCGCTTTTCCATTGCAGCCTGAATTACCTGAGAATCGGAGACGTTTGCATAATTCTTTGCCTCAATAAAAATCTGCTCTGATTCGGTTTCTGCGATAAAGTCAACGAGTTTTAGCCCACTGCATCGGTTATCGGGAATGTCGTAATAACACGCGGTAATGAATCCTGCAAAGTCAAACTCCATCATACCGCTCTCGTCTGTCAGTATCATTTCAACTTCACCCCCGCGTTTATTGCCGCAATTTCCGTAACTCTACGCAGAAGTTGGTTGCCGGCATCCTCTATAACGCTATTTGTTAATGACGCATAATCATCTGCGACATCAGCGACTATTCCGACGTTTTCTTTTCTCATGTTGAAATATCTGAGAATGTTGCCATCGGATTTATTAAGTTCAAACCACCTTGCAACATCGTAGCTGTGAGTTGCGATAAAAATTTGGACACCATTGCGAGAGAGTTCGAGTAGAATGTCTGCGAGTGTTGGTATCAGCTCGGGATTAAGACTGTTTTCAGGTTCATCCCAGAAGAGGATCGTGCCAGGCTCTAGCAAGCCGTTACGAAGAAGCTTCCATAACAGACCTAGCTTTCTGTACCCTGATGCCTCCATAGAAAAGGTAACCTCATCTTTGCCTCTGTCTTTTACAATAATAAACGAGTCGTTGTCATAAGCAACTTCTCCACCAATGATTTCTCTAATTTTAGAGCATAACGGATTTCCGTATGCCTCTTTTTTAGGATATAGCTGTGCCTTAGCGATTATATCGGTTAATGTGTCATCAAAGGGTACTGTTGACCTTTCGTGTTTCAAGGCAAGCATCCCCGGTGAATGAGACAGCATTTCTTTTTCCGGGATATAAACACTTTGGTTTTCAAAAGAAAGTCTTGATGCTTCGTGAGGTCCTTGTGTGATATACGACGACATTCCTGCTCCAACCTTTTGAATCTTACCAGTAAGTGGGTGGACGAGAGAATCTTCATTAAAAACGCCTTGGTTAAAATCTATTGACACTTCCGCGCCACAAAAAAGTTTAATACTTCCATTTCCATACGAAACACCGTCTTTTATACTGTTCGCATAAAAGCAGCTTGGTAACTTGTAATTAATTATACCGTACATTGTTTTTAACAACGTAGTCTTCCCAGTTGCATTCCCTCCGATAATCACGTTTACGCCGTGGCAGAAGTCTGCTGCAAACTCTCCCTTGAATACGAGGAAATCTTTAATTTCTATACGATTAATAGCCATATTATTGTCCCTCCATGCTGTTTTTGTACGATGCGCTGTCTTCAGCAACTTTTTACCGTTCGCGCCCCAATCCATGCTATGACTGTATGCTCCATATCCTTAATGTCAGTTTTCAAATCACGCTCAAGGTTTTCAATCACATTATCATCATCATCGGTATCAATCAATCTTTTGGCTATGTTTTCAGGTGAATCTTGCAACAATATTGTCTCCAATGTTTTGGCAAACATAGCTTAACACCTGTTTCCACAACAGGCCAGCGAGTTTTGTTATTTTTTTACCTGCGGTTTGAGGGTGTCCGCTCCCATAGCTGTCGTTCGGAAATCTGGTAAAATACGCCGCTGTATGCTATTATTCCGATTGACCGACGGACGGCTCTCTTGGAGGAGAAGGGAAGGGTTTTTTTGCGTAATATACCCCTTGACAAATCCAAAAAACCGGATATAAACATGCGGGCTGCGGGCTGCGGGCTGCGGGCTGCGGGCTGCGGGCTGTTTCTTGCGTTCCCGAATGTAAACCTAACTCGCAGCGCGGCGATTTTTCGGATATGAACAATTTTCAGCGGACTTCCTGTATGGAGGTTCGCTGATTTTTGTTGTGTGATCGGCACTGGGGATAGCTTGGCGGCCCGCAGGCATCGGGACGCCTTGAGAGGTTTAATATCATTTAAGGAGTGATGATCTTTGAGGAAAGCAATATTTTTTGTATTTCTCTCAGCTTTGGCAGTGGCGCTTCTGGTTGGGGCCGCCGCCGTGGAAACCGGCGCTTCGGTCTTTCTCTCGAAGCCCCCGACCCAGTATACGTTAGACGTAAACAGGAGGTACATACGGGAGCTGCCCTTCGAAACCGACGCCTACGACGCCGGGAGGGCCATCAAGGGCTTGATTGAGAGCGGGACGCCACCGCGAATTCTGAAGCGCGATGGGACGGTCCTATGGGACATGAGCCGATATGCCTACGTCACCGGAGACATCTCGAAGCCCGAGGATTTTGATTTTCCCCCCACGGTGAACCCAAGCCTCTGGAGGAACGCGATCCTGAACAACAAATACGGGCTTTTCGCGGTCACTTCGCGCGTAATCGGCGGCAAGTCCTACTCCATCTATCAGGTGCGCGGCTACGATGTGACAAACATGAGCTTCGTCGAGACGGAAAATGGCTTCATCGTGGTCGACGTGATGATGTACAAGGAATCGGCGGCCGCGGCGGTGGAGCTGTTTTACAAACATATCCCGCCGGAAAAGAGTGAGAAGCCGATCCACACCGTTATCATAACGCACAGCCACGGCGACCACTTCGGAGGTTTAGACGGCGTTCTGGAGAGTGGGAAAATGGCGCGTGATCTCCCTGTACAGATAGTCGTTCCGGAAGGATTCGTTGAAGCGGCCTTATCCGAAAACGTAATGGTCGGGCCCGCGATGTTGAAACGCGCCAATTCAATGTACGGACACCTGCTCTGGGAGTACGATATTCCCGAGGAATACGGCAGAGTGAACAATGGTCTTGCTATAGATACAGCCACCAACGGGACGCCGATTACCCCGGAGGATCTAATGAACGCGCCAACGCTGATTATCGGCGAGGCCAATAAAGACCAGACTTTCGATTTCGACGGGGCGAAAGTCGAATTTATCCTGGCGCAAAACACCGAATCCCCGGCCCAAATGGTGTTTTTCTTTCCGCAATATAACTCGATCTGCCTTGCCGAGATATGCAACCAGACGCAGCACAACGTCCTCACGCCGCGCGGCGCGCAGGTGAGAGATACGGTAGCCTGGAGCACAGCCCTTGACAACATGCTGAAGAAGTGGGTTGATCGTGGCAACGGCTCGGAGTTATCCGCTTGGGGGCCGCACGGCTGGCCGCGCTGGGGCAAGGAGGACGTAAAGGAATATATCGAAGGACAGAAAGCCCTCTACGAAGACCTTCACAACCAGACCGTCGGTCTGATTAATCAGCACTACGATATGAAGGAGGTTGCCGAGAGGTTCGTGACCGACCCGGACGTGGCAAAGCAATGGTTCAACCGGGGCTATTACTGAGCGACCATACACAACGTCAAGGCGGTCTATCAAAAATACCTCGGCTGGTTCGACAACAACCCCGCCACGCTCTGGCAGCTCCCCGCCGCAGAATCCGCCGCTCTATACGCGAGGTACGCGCAGGGCGGCGATCTGATCCAAGCGGCGGAAGCGGCGTTCAAAGACGGGCACTACCGATGGGTGGTCGAGATTCTGGAATATATCCGCCTCGCTCCCGATTCGTGGAGCTCGAGTGTGGAGAGAGCGCTGGATATCCAGGCCGACGCGTTCGAGCAGATGGCCTACTCGACCGAGAGCGCTATCTGGAGAAATTATTTCCTCACCGGAGCTTGGAGAAACCGCCTGTTCTTCGGTTCGGATGACAATATGTATAACGCTAAGGTTACCACCGTCCCCTCCGATAAAATATATTCCAAGGCTCCCACCCTACACACGATAAGCAGGAACGCGGAATACTTGAAGTTGCCTTTCAACGATACCAAAGACGCCGATTGGGCCAAAAGGGACTTGGTTGATGGCAGCGATAAGGTGATACCGCGGATTTTGAAAGGCGATGGGACGGTCATCTGGGATTTGACCCCGTATGCCTACATCAGCGGCGAAATCGCGAACATCCCGAACTACAGAGGTTTTCCCGAAACGGTGAACCCGAGCCTCTGGAGGAACGCGATCCTGAACAACAAATACGGACTTTTCGAGGTCGCCAGGCGCGAAATCGATGGCGACTCCCGCTCCATCTATCAGGTGCGCGGCTACGACCTTGCGAACATGAGCTTCGTCGAGACGAAAGACGGTTTCATCGCGGTCGATGTACTGACCTTCAAGGAATCGGCGGCCGCGGCGGTGAAGCTCTTTTACGACCGTATTCCGGAAGGGAAGAAGAACAAGCCGATACAAACCATAATTATAACGCACAGCCACGGCGACCACTTCGGCGGCATAAATGGGGTGCTGGAGAGCGGGATGACATCGGATTCGGTGGGGATAGTCGTTCCGAAAGGATTTGTGGAAGCGGCCCTATCCGAAAACATGCTGGTCGGGACTGCGATGACAAGACGCGCCGATACGATGTACGGAAATATGCTCTTGAAAATTGACATTCCCGAGGGACACGGCTCGGTGGGCACCGGGATCAGTATTTCCTCCGGCGTCGGTGGGACAACTAACTTTCCGGGTAATGTAATCACTATTGATGACGGACCAAATAACAGTTTTGGCACGCCGATCGAATTTATGCTGGCGCCCGAAACCGAGGCCCCGGCCAATATGGTGATGTTTTTCAGCGATTATAACTCGATCGGCCTGGCCGATATAGTCCTCCAGTCGCAGCACAACCTCCTTACGCCGCGCGGCGCGCAGGTGCGGGACTCGCTGGCTTGGATCGACGCCCTGGATAAAATCAAGGCGGAGTGGGTGGACAATTCCGGCGCCTCGGAGTTATCCGCCTGGGGGGGACACCAGTGGCCGCGATGGGGCAAGGCCGACGTGGCGGAATTTATCGAAGGACAGAGCCGCCTCTACAGCGACCTTCACGACCAAACCGTCCGTCTGATGAACGAAGGCTACGCCACCATGAATAACGACATCTACAGCATGAGGGACGCCGCCGAGAGGTTCGTGACCTCGCCGGACGTGGCAAGGCAATGGTTCAACAGGGGTTATTACGGCGCGACGGTACACAACGTCAAGGCGGTCTATCAAAAATACCTCGGCTGGTTCGACAACAATCCCGCCGCGCTCTGGCAGCTC
>Ga0099364_10000804_pt1 | contig 53204 bp, 44 predicted proteins | sample TergutTh196P3_FD_73070 | JGI IMG/M metagenome (GOLD analysis project Ga0099364, IMG submission 73070) | Microcerotermes parvus P3 segment gut microbial communities from Pointe-Noire, Republic of the Congo - Th196 P3 | ecosystem: Host-associated > Arthropoda: Insects > Digestive system > Gut ... | reverse complement strand
TGTTACCGAGTATGTTATCTTTGCGTGGCATCTGCGACGCACGAGCACGAAATGAGGGCACACATGAACGATAACCACGCCATGCGGGGGGGGGGGGGCTCCACTTTTTGAGTTAAAGGAACTCATCAAGGAAGCTGTCGATGAGGCCGTCCAAGAAAACGTCACACAGACTACCCCAAACACCAATCCGAAAAACCACAAGCGCCAAAATGCCATTATCGCGGTAGTTATCGCGCTTCTTCTGTTGCTCTTGGCTGCTTTTGCGTGGGGCGTTATCCAGAGTGCCATAAATCAGGTCGCCAACAATGCGTCGGCCGATGCGTTGCTCGTCGATGAGTTCGCGCGTAAAGATGACACAAGCTGGGATAAGCTCGTGCGCGTTGACAACATTGGTACGGCACCTTTTATCGCGCGCATCTCGGCTGCCGAGTTCATGCAATGGATATCGACCTCAAACTGGAGCGACGGCCAAAACATCGACCCAGCCATTACCGACTTTGCGCCGCTGATTTCCTCTGCCGAAGCCACGATGAACGCGGTGCTCAATGCTCCGTTCGGTACCGAGATCGACACGCAAACACCGTGGTTTGACGTCGCGCCTGACATGTGGTCTATCAGAGGGCTCACCGACGCCACAAGTCTCATCCAGGCGGCACCCTCACGCGGGCACGCTGCAAGCGGCATGCCCTTTGCCGAGTACTGGCGCTGGACGCAACCGTACCTCATGACCTATACCCAATGGGAAGGGTCAACCTCTGCTGCACGCGCAAATCGCTGGGTGCTCGCCGATGACGGCTATTTCTACTACACGAGTGTGATTGAACCTCACCAAAGCAGCAATCCACTGATGACTGCGCTTCTGGCCGCGGACGGCTTCAACCCGACAAGCAGCGCTTTTTACTACGCCATCGATATCCACATGGAGGTCGTCACGCGCGACGATGCCGAGACTATGAAAGAGGGCGGCACGACGGGTAGTGCCGTGCTGAGAGAAGCCAGCATGCAGGGCAAGGCGATTATCGATTCTATCAGATGGACCGTTCCGGTCATCATGGGCGTGAGCATCAACAATGATTCTGACCCATTTTTGGCGGTTACACAGTTTGGCTCCTCGCCGACGCTCGGTGTCGATGCCTCTGGGGACGGCCTGACGTACCAATGGCAGGTCTCGCCTGACGGCATTGCATGGGCCAACGTGAGCGGCACGAGTGCGACGACACCTGCCTTCACCGGTGTCGATACCGCGGCGCTCGGTACGTTCTTCTACCGAGTGCTGGTGGCAAACTCCGGTGAAACTCCTCAAGAAGGAGACGGATATACGTCTGCCTCTGAGAGCGTCACTATCGAGGTTGTGGACCGACCGCTGCCTACGCCGGTCCCTAACCCAAATCGTGAGCTTTTCGGCAGCGTACCCTTCTTCCGGATTGCCGAGTACCGTGACGGCACCAACACCTACGACCTCTACGTAACGCAACACGCGTACGCCGCTAATCCACAGGTGGCCTTTATTCCCACTGGCACCGGGGCCAATGGCGTACTGTTCAATACCGACGTTGCCCACGGCAACTACTGGCTCGCACGTGAGGATGATCCGTCGCTTCGCTCCAACATCATGGTAGCGATGGACCAGTGGTATACCAATCTTTCGACTACCAGCATAGGTGACCTGCGCGCACGTGCGGTACAGGCCGACTTTCTGGGGTCTAATACTGGTCCGGTAGCCGACCGCGACTTCGGCGTCGCGCCGGTGGGAGCAGACGGCATCGTCGGCACGCACACCGGTTTTATGACCGCTGCGCCCAACTCGCCCGAAAACGATGCGAATCGCGCCTTCTTGCGCAGCCAGACGAATTGGCCTAACGCTTATTCGCGACCCTCTGCCAGAATGGCCGGTATGAGCACCACCACGAACCCGACGACTGGTCAGGGCATCGTTGCTTTTCCGCTGAGCGACAAGGAAATTGCGTCGTATCTCTCTGAAGCGGGATATGATGATGGGGGTCCGACGACCGATACGTTCCTTACGATGGGGGCCTATGCTATCGGTACCAACCACGCCACGACGACGACGAGCGGCACGTGGTGGTCACGTTCGCGCGGCACAGACCAGAACAACCTAGGCGCGAATAATTTTGCAGGTTTTGCAGGTGCCGCTGTTCTATTCAGTTCATCGGGTGGTCTCATAAACCCGCCGAGTACCGGCCAGTGGATAGTTCCTCTAGGTGCAGTTGTTACCACTCCTTCCTACGGCCTCCGTCCGGCCATCTGGGTGCGGCGCTAACCCAGCACGCCACGTACACGCTCGCACTCTCGAAGGCCGCTCCTCCCCGGGCGGCCTTCTCTTTGCAAAACGCACCACAAATCATCTTTGGCGAACGCATGTGTGCTACCATGGAGGTGACCGACAACTCAATTAGGGGCAAGAAGGGAGGTGCAATCGCGTGCCAACTATGAACCAAGCTATCGATACGCGAAATCAAGCTGCCGTTCTCAAAGAAGAGACGGTCGATAATGCTTCCAAGAGGGCGTGGGCAGAAGCTCGCCTTATGGCCGAGCTCGAAAAAGGCCGTCGTTCCGGCGAGGAACACGGATGGTTTACTCTTGATGAGATAGAGGAAGAACTAGGATTAAAAGGGCTTACACATGCCTAGGCCGATTCTTTCTATGGGTATCCTGTTTTAGGAGTAATCGATTGTGCTTGACGATGGTACCAGGGTTGAAAGTCGTAGTACAATAGACGCTATGAGCACACAAAAAAGCACACAAAACAGTACACACACCCAAAGCGAGCTATACCGCGCGCTCCCCAACATGGACGACATGCTCGACGATGCGCGCGTCGTGCAGGCGAGCCACACCTATGGACGCACCGTCGTGCTCGATATGCTGCGCGCGCGCCTCGATGAGGTGCGCTCTGCCATCACGCTCGGCACGGTGACGACCACTGTCGACGCGCCGAAACTCATCGACACTGCCCTCGCCACGCTTGCGCTGCGCGAGATGTCCACCCTGCGCCGCGTCATCAACGCGACCGGTATCGTCGTACACACGAACCTAGGCCGCAGCGTGCTCGCCGATGAAGCGCTTGAAGCTGTTGCCGAGGTCGCCGGGGGTTACTCGACGCTTGAATATAACGTTGAGGCCGGCGAGCGGGGGAGCCGTCACGATCATATCGAGCGTCTCCTCTGCGAGCTCACCGGTGCCGAGGCCGGCATTGCGGTGAATAACAACGCCGCCGCCGTGCTTCTCGCGCTGACCTGCTTTGCCAAGGGCAAAGAGGTTGTCGTCAGTCGCGGCCAGCTCGTTGAGATAGGCGGGTCGTTTCGCATCCCCGATATCTGCGCACAGTCCGGCGCGCGCATGGTCGAGGTCGGCACGACGAACAAGACGCACGTGGCCGACTACGGCAAGGCGTTTGGCTCGAAAACGGGATTAATCCTCAAAGTACACACCTCAAACTTCGACATCGTCGGCTTTGCCGAGACTCCGACGACGTTCGAGCTGGCGCAGCTTGGCGCGCAATATGATGTGCCGTTGCTCGAGGATCAGGGCTCCGGCGTGCTCATCGACCTCAAGCCCTTCGGGCTTCCGTACGAGCCAACCGTCACCGAAGCGCTCTTCTCCGGCGCCTCGCTCGTGACGTTTTCGGGCGACAAGTTGCTCGGTGGTCCGCAGGCCGGCCTTATCGTGGGAAGCCGTTGGGCGATCGATACTCTCAAGCAGCACCCGCTGGTGCGCGCGCTGCGCCTCGACAAGATGACGATTGCGGCGCTCGAGGCGACGCTCAAACTATACCGCGACCACGATTTGGCACGTGCTCGCATCCCGACGTTGCGTATGCTGACGATGCGCATCGAGGAAAGCCGCGAGCGCGCCGAGATGCTGCGCGGCATGCTGGAGAGCGCGCTTGGCGACCGGTTGACCTGCGAAGTCGTCGAAGATGTGGCCTACGCCGGTGGGGGGTCGTTGCCGATGGCCGACCTGCCAAGCTTCGTCGTGCGCGTCCGTGCCGCGAAGCTTTCGGCGCGCGAACTTGAGGAGCGGCTCCGCGACGGCGACACGACCGGACCCGCTACCGCGCCTCAGAACCCGGCGACGCCCCCTATCGTTGCGCGCGTGCGCGACGGCTACGTCTTGCTCGACCCACGCACCTTTGTGCGCGACGATGCCGAAATCGTCGTCGAGACGCTCAGCCGCATCGTCGCGTAGACCTCGGCACCATGACCACACCATGACCTCGGCCACGCCACAGCCCGACATGACCCCCCCTCACTATATACTGGGAACGGCCGGCCACATCGATCACGGCAAGTCGACGCTCGTGCGCGCGCTCACCGGCGTTGACCCTGATCGCCTGCCTGAGGAAAAACGGCGCGGCGTCACTATCGAGCTGGGCTTTGCCGAACTCGAACTGCCCTCCGGCGTGCGCATGGGTGTCGTCGATGTGCCGGGCCACGAGCGATTTGTGCGCCAGATGGTCGCCGGTGCGAGCGGCGTCGATGTTGCGCTGCTCGTCATCGCGGCCGACGACGGCATCATGGTGCAGACGCGCGAGCATCTCGCCGTGCTGCGTCTTATGGGGGTCGAGCACCTCGTGGTGGCGCTGAGCAAGTGCGATCTTGCCGAGCCGCCATGGCGTGCGCTCGTTCGCGCCGACATCGAGGAGCTGCTCGCCGAGGCCGGATACGAGGGGGCCGCTCTCGTTGAGGTGAGCGTACCCTCAAAGGAGGGCACGCAGCCTACCGGCCTCGACGACCTCGTCGCTGCACTTGAGGCGACTACGCGCAGCATCGAGCACACGCGTGAGCACACCGGTCTGCGCCTGCCGGTCGATCGCGTCTTCTCACTCGATGGCGTGGGCACGGTCGTGACGGGCACGCTGCATGCCGGTACGGTGCGCTCGGGCGACGAGGTCGAAGTCCTCTCGTCGCGCCACGGCACGCGCCTTGTCGCGCGGGTGCGTAGCGTGCAGGTGTACGGTGCCGATGTCGAGGCCGCACACGCCGGGCAGCGCACCGCGCTCAACCTGAGCGGCATCGACAAGGCGCAGGTCAACAGGGGTGATACCGTCGCGGTGCCCGGCACGCCGTGCTCGACGCGTATCGATGTTGCGTTGACCTATCTCGGCGTGCCGGGTGCGGACGTGCCGTTGAAAAATCGCGCACGGATGCACGTTCATCACGGCACGTCCGCCACGCTCGGCCGTGTGCGGCTCTTCGGGGAGCACCTCGCGCCGGGCGAGCGTGCCTTCGCTCAGATCGTCCTCGACGAGCCGCTCGTCGTGCAGGCGGGCGATCGGTTTATCATCCGTAGCTACTCGCCGGTGACGACGATGGGGGGCGGGACCGTGCTCATCGCCGATGCGCCGCCTCGCACGACGCTCGACGAGGACGATCGCACGCTTCTCGTCGCACTCGAAGCGTGCGATCACGACACCATAGAGCGTATCCGTCACGAGAGGGAAGCTGCCCACGCCGCGCATATCCGCGAGACGATCGATCGCACGTTGCGCGCGTTCCACGACGAAAACCCTGACGCGCCGACGATGCCGCGCGCCACGCTCTGCGAGCAGGTCACATCTGGCTGCGACACCGCCACCTTTGATCGCATCCTCCGCGAACTCGCTGAAGCCGGCACCATCACGATTGAAGTCGGCACCGTCCGCCACCGCGATGCGCCTACTACCGCTCAGGCCGCCCAAGACGATCTGGGTCTACGTGCCTGCGCGCTTCTCAAAAAACAGCAGCTCGCACCCGACGCGACAGCCGCGCTCGCCGCACAGCTCGATACGACAACATCGGCGTTGGCCGCCGCACTTGCTCCGCTTGTTACGCAGGGCGAGCTCACGCGGCTCGCCGGCGACCTCTACTTCACGCGTGATGCGCTCGCCCACGGTGCCGAACTCCTCACGGCGCACTTTGCCCTGAACCCGCATCCCGCTCCCGCCGCCGAGCTACGTGACGTTCTCGGCGTAAGTCGTAAATATGCTATCCCTTTGCTCGAACACTACGACGCTATCGCCCTCACCAAACGCGACACAAAAAACGCGCGAATTCTTAATAAAACTTAATAAAAGTACACCGTTATCACATGCTTATAGCATGCTCATAACTTGACTGAAAGCCCTCTTTCATGCTAAACTAACTGCGTATTTTATGTCTGTTTTCAGACCCAATTTAGGGGGAGCTGTGGCGGGTAGTACCGCACATAACGGCTTTACGCCGAGGCCGCTTGGTGGGGTACCTGTACCACAGATGCCGCCCGCACCGGCACCGTATCCGGCAGCTCCGCAGGCACCTCTGTCACCAACGGCATCATTTCCACAGGTCGCTCCCCAACAACCAGGTGTAGCTCCCCATCCACAGATGCCTCATCCACACGCGCAACATCCACAGATGCCGCCCCAGGCGGCCGCTTCGATGGCCCCCTTTGATTCGTTGGGCAATGACTCGCTCGTTACCGGAGGTTTTCCACAGGTAGGCGTGCCTCAACCGGCACATCAGCCGACAGCTTCTATGCCGGTAGCTTCCGTTCCGCACCCGCAGGCACCGCCACCGGGTGCGCCGACACCGCCCCAAAAGGGCCGTAAGTTCGCCCTTAAAGGCGCTAAAGCCAAAGACGCTAAAAATGGCACCAAGAAAGACGCACAAAAGAAGTCAGGTGCGCTCTCTGTTATCGGTAACATCCTCTTCTACGGAGCACTCGTGCTGATGATCGTCGCAGCCGGCGCGTTCGCGCTGAGCGACAATCCCGAAAAGTCGATCTTCGGATATCGTTACTACTGGGTACGATCGGCCTCGATGGAGCCGGATCTGCCCGTTGGCTCGATGATGATTGTCGAGATGATCCCCCCCGAAGAGGTCGAGATCGGTGACGATATCACCTTCTCGGTCTCAAGTGGTGGCGGCGAAGACTACGTTACGCACCGGGTTGTCGATATCATCGAAGGCGCCTCGGGCTCAGCTGGACCGCAGTTCGTCACGCGCGGTATTAACAATCCCCAAAACGACCCGAATCCACGCCCTCCTGAGAGCGTCATCGGTCGCGTCATCTGGGATGTGCCACACGTCGGTACGGTGATGGCCGCACTTCAGGCCAATCTCATCATCGTTGTCGTGCTGCTCGTGCTCTTCGTGGTCCTGTCGTTCTTTATCCGCCGTGCGCTTGAAAGCCGTGCTGCTGAGAAAAGAGAACTTGAGCGCAAGCAAGAGCTTATGCAGCAAGCGCAGCAGCAGGTAAAGCCCGGCATGCCCCCGCAACCCGGCGCACAACAACCCGGCGCACAGCAACCCGGCATGCCTCCGGGCTCGCCACCATCTGGCGCTCCGCCGTCTCATCCCCCGGTTCCCGGCATGATGCCATCGCCGCAACCCGGTACGTCCGCCTTTTATTCACCGCAGACACCGCCTGTCTCGCCTTATCCGCAAGGGATGCCACCGCATGGTCGATAAACATACACATACCGATACACCTCTCGATACTAACGGGACCGATGATCTTGCCTCTGAGGTGTCTACCTCTGAGGAGCACGTGTCGTTTTTTGCACGTTTGCACCATCGCCCCGTCGCATCGCTTATCGCTACGCTTCTTGTGCTCGCCATCGTGCTGCTCGGCACGCTTGCGTATGGGTTCTGGAGTAACCGTTTCGCCGAGTTCTTCTCGCCGCCACACACCTATTCGGCGCTGTTGACCAAGTACGAACTCGACTACGACCCCGCGACCGGCACCTTCACTGAGACTAGCCGGACGCTCGCTCATGCCGAGTTCGCTTTCATTCGTGTACTGGATGACTCGACCGAGGAGACAATCGGCATCTATGCGACCGATCTCAGTGGGCAGATTCTCGTGCGCATTCCTGCTGAGGATGACGACGGTAACGATGTCGGTGGTACCTACATTTTCCGTGAGATACAGCCACCGTATGGTTTCCAGGCCGATCCGCGAAGGCCGTCACCTGACTATCCCGTCGAGCTTGGCGGCATACTCGGCTTCCTAACTGTCTTTGCGCAGGCCTACAACGTTTCCATGGAGTCGAATCTTCTCGTTTCGAAAGAAATCCAAAATGCTGACGGTGTGCCTTTGACACAAGAGCAACTCGACCAGGAGTTCCACTACACCTTGATATTTGACCGCGCGCCGTTCGTCAATCCGCCGACTACCACGACTACGCCGCTTACTATCGCCATCGACGGTCTTGCCGAGGTCCCGCTCGACTACTGGGAAGTTCTCGACATCAGCGGAAACCCCGTCGTACCGGCGAGCTATGAGGCAACGTTTACCCTTCAACACGGCCAAGAAGCGCTCATTAACGGTCTGGCCGTTGGCACCGGCTATCGTGTTATTGAGCGTATGGTTACCGGTTACACTCCGCTAGCGACAAACGATACCGGCACCATCGCCGTTCCGTCCGCTAACACGGTTCCGGGTGATCCGCGCGAGATTGGTACCGCCGCTCAGTTTACGAACGAATGGTGGCTTGGCTTTGGAAATCTGAGCGTCTCGAAAGAGGTCGTATTGCCGGATGGCAGCACCCCTAATGACTTCTTCCAGGTCCAGGTGCTCTTCCCCGACCTCGCGCCGGAGACGCTCGCCACACTTACCTATTCACTCTACATTGGTGGCGTACTCACCGGCCCGCCACTGCCGTATCCGTTCGACCCGAACGATCCGACAGGTCCAAGCACCGGTGTCATCACCATCTCTCACGATCAAACGATTGTCTTCGATTCTGTCATCGCCGGCACACCATTTACCGTTACCGAGCTCCTGCCGGCCGTTGGGGCAAGTTCAGGCATTACCTATCAGCCGAATATCGAAACAGCAATCGGCAATATCCAACCATCGACACCTGCGACGAGCACGCCATGGCCGTTCCCCACATGGCCGCCCAATACTGCGCCCATTGGCTCGACCGTCGATATCCAGAACTTCGATGCGAGCGTGACCGGTCCCGGCGCTATCATAATCTCTAAGATTGTGCAGCGCGAAGGTGACGATCCGGCCGTTGGCATCGATGAGGACGACTCGTTCTTTGACTTCGAGTTTGAGTTTACCATCGAATTTTTCGCTGCCGATGGCAGTCCCGCCGATCCGAACGACCTTACCGGTCTCGGATGGCAGATAAGCCACGATGCCGGCGAGACGTTTACGGCGATGACTACTCCGCCGACTATCGAGTCCGATGGCACTACCACCGTGTCGCTGACCACACGTGACGCTATACTTATCACTAATCTTCCCCTAGGTATGGCCTATCGTGTCACCGAAGCCGACTACACGCCGCAGGGTTTTTACGTAAATCACAGTAGCGTCGAAGCTACCGTGGCACCGCTCACGCCGGAGATGGTGGACGAGCTTCGAGTTCCGCGACTCAGTTTCTTCAACTATCTTGTTCCCGAATTTGCGCGTGAAAACCGGTTGACCGTCACTAAGGTTATCGCGGGCAATCCGCCGCCTGTCGAATATGACCGTCAGTTCCACTTTACGGTAACGGTCGTTACACCGACGAACGACCCGGACTTCATAAATGATCGTGATGGTCGCCCCTTCAATGTCGATACCCGAACCTTTACGCTCAGAGCCGGTGAGACGTGGGAATATCCCGGCGACCCCTCGATGAATCCGCTCTTTGGCCCGAACTCATGGGTCACGGTTGTCGAGGATGGCTGGATTGAAAACGGCCAGTTCCGTCCCGGCAACGTCTTTGAACTCGGCTATCTACAGAGTTCAACGACGACGCTTGACAACGGGGTGACCGATCCCGACGTGCGCGCGCTTGATGTACAGGTTACCAACACCTACATCGGTGCCATATTTGACATCATCACGGGCGAGAAGACATGGAACATCACGCCGGGCTTCCCCCACACGCTGCCACCGTTTATTACGGTGCTTCTACGCGGTCCAAACAATAGCGTCGTGGACATGATCGATGTCTACCCGGATAGCAACGGGAACTGGCTCTATGAGTTCGACAGCGTGTTGATAGGTAGCGATCCCGATAACCCGATTACCTATACCGTCGACGAGCTATCGATACCCGGCTTTGAGATGGAGCGTACGCGTGACGGCTCTGACCCGGCAACTCCTTTCACAAACGAGTTTTCGCCTGATCTTGTCAATACGGCGGTACTGTCGGTTGCTGTCGTGCGTTTCCCCGTCGTCAAAGAACTCATCGGAAGCGATCTGCCTGCGACTCCGCCGACCTTCACCTTCCAGCTACGCACGACACGTGCGCGCAATCCTATGCCCGGTGGTGCAACGGGAACCTCGATGACGATTTCGGCCGTGCAGACTCACAGCCGCATGTCGGGTATTGAGGATTCGGGCTCGGCCGATGTCTTTGAGCCGCGGCTTGACTTTACCTATCGCTTTGATCCTCGGACCGGTACCGGTACTTCCATACCGCTCGTCTTTGAAAACGCTGGTCGGTTCGAGTACGTCGTAACTGAGAGCCCGAACGTGCCGTTTGGTTATGTCTACGATACCCGCGAATACATCGTGACCTTTGAGGTTGCGCGTGACGCCAACGATATCTTGCAGGTCAGCGACGTGACGACGACGGTAAGGCTGCCCGGCCAGGATATGGTCTTTCCCGCACCGTTTAATCCGAGCGGTACCATGTCTGAGATTCGCTTTACGAACTCGTATCGCGCAGCACCGGCACCGGTTTCACCCGAACCGGTACGACCCGATCCCGCCACCGGCGACGCCACGAATCTGTGGCTCTGGATTATCCTGCTTATACTCGGCAGCCTTGCGCTTACGCTGGGAATAAGCCGACACAAAAAGACGAAAGAGAGCATGTGATGCCCACGATAACAAAGCAACATCTGTCGCGTCTTCACAAGCGTGACCTCGTGCTGGTGATAGCGGTCTTGTGTGTGGCGATGCTCATACTGGGGACTTTCGCCTGGACCTCGTTCCAGTACGTTGTCAACCAGGTATTCGGCGAGGTTGCGGCGAGCGTCGAGCTCGAAGTCAATCCATGGTACGATCCCGGCCAGAATCCAGAGTGGAACGCCGATATCCACGTCGTTAACACCGGTCAGGTCGATATGATGGTACGAATCCGTCTCAGCGAGATAAAGTTCAAGAGTAGCAGTCTTGCTTCAACTACGCTGGATTCGATCATCAATCCTAACTATAAAATCAGCTATAACGATATCCGTAATTTAGCGAACATAAACTGGGAGACACGTCTCGAAATCGATGACTGGGAGTGGTCGGTACACGGCCTAACGTACGGACCTCTTATCGGTGTTCCTGAGGAAAACGCGCCAGCGGTTCCCGATATTAACGGGTACGTGCCGGTGAACCGTTGGGTGCATCCCATACTTGACCCTGCTCTGCCTGACCCGTTCGGTGGCTTCTATGCGAGCAACTATACGTCGTACGCCGAGATGGTTGCGTCGAGCGGCTACGTCAACGATCCACCGCGCTGGCAGTGGACGAGCACGGCGATGATGACCTTTGACGAGTGGGTAAAGATATATAATGAGGATGAGGATGATCCTCGACTCGTCGACAAGTGGGTTCTGTGTGATGACGGGTACTTCTACTATACGTCGCTACTCTACAAGATGCCTCCTCCTGCCGAAGTCGGGGCACCACCGCACGTTACGACGGTGCTTATTGACAACGTCTTTGCACTCTTTGATATTCGGCAGTTCGTCTACTACTATGCGATTAACGTCGAGATGGACGCGGTCACACAACAGAGTCTGCACGCGTGGGTTGACGGCGGCGAGCCGAATCCTAACCCGCAGAACGTGACGATGGTTAAAGCGAGCCCTCAGGGGCAGTGGCTGCTCTGGACACTTTTCCCCGATGACTACGATATGTTTTCAGACACACAGCCTCCTTTCCCTACTTCGCCGGGTCCGTAACCGAGTCCATAACATACAGTGCTGACCTGCGGCGATGCCGTCTACGACGGTCGGCACGCAGTTCTTTGCGCGGGGATAATAGACCGGTATTGCGCGCGCAAAAAAGTTGACTTTTATGTGTCGAGATGCTAGACTGAACTAGTCATATGTGCCGTAGTCTTTACGAGGCACGACAGTAGGTCGCAACGTTATGGCAAGTTGCCATATGTTGCAAAGGCTGGAACGTTAAGAAAGGTGAAGCTATGAGCACAGAGAAAGTGGACACGGACGTGACCGCTGTCAAGGAAGCGAGCTCACGCAAGCGTAGTAATACAATTGCGGCGATTATCATCGCACTGCTCGTTCTGCTCCTTGGCGCATTCGCGTGGGGTGTCTTCCAAAATGCCATCAACCAGGTGTTCAACGAAGTCGGACCGAGCGCACTGCTCGTCGATATCTTTGCGCCTGCGGATGATGACGGCGAGTGGGACAAGGAGATTCGGGTCCAGAACACCGGAACCGTTCCGTTCGTTGCCCGTATTCGCATCGATGAGTTTATGCAGATCAACGAGGGCGGTTTCCAAGGTATCGAGAACGAGTTCTGGGAGAACGTCTTGGGCTCTACTCTGCCGACCGCTACTCGTGACTGGAGCTTCTTCGATGAGGACAGCGGCCAGTTGCTGAACCAGAACATCACCGATGTTGACACGACGCTGTTGGCAACGCCTACGGTTAGTGTAGCCGATGCCTTCACGATGATCTTTGACATCCCCAGTGGTGTAGACGGCGATGCTAACGCATGGTCAATCTATGGTAGGACTCCGCTGGCACTCCCGAATGCCACTCCCGGCGCATTCGGTAGCCACAGGACCGAGCCTCCCGTGGATCCCATGGCGATGGGCAATCGTATCGGCGACGTGTTCGATATCACGCTTGGTAATCCGTTCGCAAACTACTTTGAGTGGAATCTCCCGAACGTGATGACCTTTGCTGACTGGGATGACCTCGCCGCCAACGATCCTGGTCGTTACGACGTTTGGGTTCTGTGCGACGACGGCTACTTCTACTACGTCGCTTGGATCATTCCTCAGAATCTTCTGGAGGAGGGTGTGCCTGCAGGTTCAAGTTACCTCGGTCTCTGGAGCGATCAGTCGCTCGACCTGATGGATGGCTTTGTGGCAACAAGCTCGTGGTACCAGACGGTGTCGTTCTACTACGCTATCAACGCCAACATGGAGGTTGTATCGCGTGATGATATCGAAGCCATGATTAATGGTGAAGTACCGAGATTTGGTAGTGAGCTTCCCTTCCATGCTGCTGACGGTAGCGAAGGAGACAGCGGCGATGGTCAGACCATTCTTGAGTGGCTTGATGCCAACTGGCCGTTCTAGTTCCAACCAGACATAACTCTCTCTAGGAGTTAGTCTTGAAAGGGCCCCGCTTAGGCGGGGCCCTTTGCTTGCGCTATAATGAGTACCCGCATCTGGAGCTGGATCCGTCCTGGTGGGCGGCGCGGCCTTCAAAGCCGACGTGAGGGGTGAAGAGCCTCTCGGGTGTGTTCGATTCGCACACAGCTCCGCCACCGAATTCTCATGCGTGGTAGGATATTTCTATGCGTATTTTACTGCTTACCATATCGCTCGTCTTAGCGTTCACGCCGCTCACGCTCGTGGCGTGCTCGCCGCAGCTTGAGGCCGTCGAGGCGATGCGTACCGCTGAACTCGACGCTCCTGTCAACGGTATGCTTGCTGAAGGCCATCCGCGTGCGGTGCCGCTGTGGGCCGGTGCGACCGTCGTAATGAGTGACCGTATCATGCGTCACGACTTCGACGTCTACGATCTTGTACTCGTGTCCGACGATCCGTTCAAGATGGTTCTCGATGGCTATATTGTGGCACTGCAACGTGAGGGCTTTAACGTGACGCAACGCGACATCGATGCGCGCATGACGTCGGTCATCGCAACGAACACTGCCTACGACGCGACCTTCACCTTTACGACTAACGTCGATAATCGCACCGAAATCATTACGTCTATCCGTATCCATCATTTACGATAGACTGTATACATGGCAAACTTTGTACGATACCTCAAGAGCAACTACAAAGATATGGATGCTCATCTTGCTACCTACTACGCTGACGACGGCGCTCATCCCGATATGCGCACCTATCTTTATGGCCCGCTTGCGCGTTACGCAGCTAACGGGGGCAAGCGCCACCGTCCGCTTATCGCACTACTCGCGTGCGAGGCGGTAGGCGGAGACCCTCGGCTTGCCTTGCGTGCGGCTGCGGCCGTTGAGCATTTTCATACCGCGGCACTCATCCACGACGACATCGAAGATGGCGCGCTGACGCGTCGAGGGGAGCCGTGCCTCCACGTCGCCGAAGGGGAGGCGCTCGCTATCAACGCCGGCGATCTGGCACTCTCGCTCGTGACCGGCTCGGTCGTTGACGATCCGCTCCTCGAACCCGCGCTCAAGATTCGCGTACTCAGCGAGCTTGTCGACATGACGACGCGCACAATTGAGGGACAGGCGCTCGATATCGGATGGGCGCGTGACGAGCGTTTCGACCTGACCGTTGAAGATTACCTGACGATGGCGACGCACAAAACGGCGCACTATTCGGGCGCGACACCGCTTGCTATTGGGGCGATTATCGGGGGTGCGAACGATGAGACCGTCGAGGCGCTGCGCTCCTTCGGCCTTGCCGTGGGGCTGGCCTTTCAGATCCAAGACGACCTCATCAACCTCGTGGGTGACGACACCTCGAAGGATTTTCGTATCGACATCACCGAGGGCAAGCGTACGCTCATGGCGGTGCATGCACTGACGCACGCACGGGATGCGCGTCGCCTGCTCGAGATACTTGCATCGGCGACGAGCGAGCCGGCGATTCTCGACGAAGCCGTCACCATTATGGAGGAGGCCGGCTCGCTCGACTATGCGCGTGACTACGCGACCGAGCTCGTGATAGAGGCAAAAGCCGCGCTCGATGTAGCGTTACCGGACGCGCTGCCGGGCTCCTCGAAAACCTCCGCAAAAGCGTCCAAACCAAAGGCGCTGCTGCTTTCCATGGCCGACTTCTTCATCGAACGCCGGGCGTAGTGAGACGCACGCGAGACGTACCGAGAGACGACGAGATTACCGGTGATGAAACCGATTAAGGTGGGTGATAGCGGCCGCGGGGTCGAGGATATCCAACGACGTCTTGCGACGCTGGGATACGATTTCCCGACACACGGCATCGACGGTGACTTTCGTGATGAGACCCATGCGGCCGTCGAAGCATTTCAACGCTCACATGATCTTGAGCCGACCGGCGAAGTCGACATGCGTACGTGGTCAAAGCTCGTCGACTCGACGTTTGTCTTTGGCGATCGCTCGCTCTATCTGCGCGCGCCGTTCTTTCACGGTCAAGATGTGTTGACGTTGCAGCGCGCGCTCAACTCACTCGGCTTTCCCTGTGGCGAACTCGACTCGATCTTTGGGCCACATACCGAGCGCGCCGTCATCGAGTTTCAAGAAAACGTCGAGATTGGCTCAGATGGTGTCGTTGGCGCCGAGACCTACGAGCACCTGCGCGGTTTGCGTCACATCTGGGATAGCCGTACGGCGCAGGTGCACAGTGCGGCGACGATTGCCACACAGCAGCGTGAGCGCGCGCTCTATGCGCATCGCTGGCAGTTCATTGCGACGTGCCCACCCTCACGCCAGATTGTGCGCCGCCTTGAGAACCTCGCCCTTGCGTCGTGTACCGATGCTCAGATTACCATCGCTTACAATACCGACGACGGAGCCATCTTCGACGGTATCACCGTAATTATTGCCTGTGCTGACGAGGATAGCGAGGGGTCTGCCGATACGTCGACCGACGCCATGATACCGTACCTGCCTAACCGTGCCGATCTAGCTGCCGCGCTCATCTTTGCTGAGATGCCGATCATCATCGCAGTTGCGCACGAGCATCTCGATACGAGCGACAAGCTGTGCTACCAGTATGTCGCGCATGTGATACTAGACGCCCTTTGCGCCGTCTTCGAATGACGAGCGCACGAGCCTGTGCGGGTTGCACAGGCTCGGTGACGAATTTTCCTACGCCCCGTTCCATATCGCTCCGACGAGCCTGTAGTCTCGTCTTCGCTTACAGACGAACTAACTTGCTGCGCAAGTGGATTTCGTCCTAATTCCACTAAAGGCTCCGGAGAAATTGTCCCCTGCGCCTGTGCAACCGCATGAGCGCAGACACACGCGACATTATGCTATAATGAAGCTTGCTGATGTTTAGGCTAATACAACAGAGAACGACGGTTTTTGCGGTGGCGCTCGCCACCGTTTTTGTACTTGTGCTCGCCATGCCAAGTGTGGCCTTCGCCGTGCCGTCGGCCTCTGAGGTACGTGCTGCCAAGGAGCGCCTTGAACAGCTGCTCGACGAGTGGGACTTCCTCGTCCAAGACTATCTCGTCGCTCAAGAGACCTATGCCGAGGCGACGGCTAAGCGTGCTGAAGCCGAGGTCGAGCTTGCTGCTACCGTTGAACGCATCGACGAGTTGCAGGAGCAGCTCAACACACGTGCAGTCAGCATGTATCGTTCGGGACCACTCGGTTTCCTCGATGTACTTTTAGGTGCGACGACATTCGAAGAGTTCTCCGCGACGTGGAGTCTGCTCTCTGACATCAATGAGGCAGGTGCGCGCGCGATAGAAGAGCTCGATCTTCTCAAGGTCGAGCAGGTACAACTACGCGGCACCCTAACCGAGCAAGAGCAGATTGCCGCCGAGGCCGCCGCGACCGCTGCTGAGAAGAAGGCCGCCGGTGAGGCTTCGCTTGAGGCGCAACGCGCAACCGTTGCCGGCATGGAGGCCGAGGTCGCGGCGCTCCAGGTACGCACTGTTGCGACGACACCTCCGCCTCCACCGACTGCCGGTGCGCCGGCCAACGACTATACGCCGCCGACGAACGCAGCGCGCGGTGACGTTGTCTCTGTTGCGATGGGGTTCATCGGCGTACCGTACGCGTGGGGCGGCTCGTCGCCGGCCGGCTTCGATTGCTCCGGCTTCGTCCAGTACGTCTTCAACATCGTCGGTGTCTCACTTCCACGCACTTCGTATGGCCAGATGTGGGCCGGGCAAATCGTTTCATGGGGAGATCTGCAGCCCGGTGATATTGTCGTCACTAACGGGGGCGGCCACGTCGGCATCTACGTAGGCGGTGGTTCGTACGTGCATGCGCCCTATGCTGGTCAGTCGGTTCGGGTGGAGTCGGTTACCTCCTTTGTCCACGGCGTAAGACCTTAGCTTAATCTTTCTTAATAAATGTTATCACTTGGACAAAATTGTCAAACTTTTGTCGGACTTAGTTGCACGAAATGCCACATTCCGATAAACTACTTACCCATAGACTTATCTGGGAAAGTCGTGCGGGCCTGTTCACCCCGCACGTGAGCAAGCATAGAGTGTACGTGTAGGCAAGACTTGAGGAGTGAACATGGCATTTCATCCAATCGAGGCATTCAAGAACCCGGTGAGCCGTCCGCGTGCCATTATCTGGTGCGGTACGGTGCTGGTTGCCCTCCTGCTCTTCGTGACCGTTGCGATGGCTGCTACTACGTCGTTCTGGTTCTGTTCGGCGGTGTGTCACCTGCAGACGGACAGCATCAATTCGTACCTGAATTCGTCGCACTCGAAGGTTGCATGCGTCTCATGCCACTACAAGCCTGGTAAGGATCCGGTATCCTTCGTGTTTGCCAAGATAACGACGGCAATCGCCGAGTTACCTCCGACGATTATGGGTACCTACCACATCCCCATCAACGCCTACAGTGACCTTGCACTCAACAAGTATGAGTTCGGCGACGAGCGCTGTAACTCGTGCCACACGCTTGAAAACCGTACCATTACGCCGAGCCCTGGCATCGTCATCGACCACAAGATTCACGAGGACTTCGGCGTCACCTGTACGATGTGCCATAACCGTGTTGGCCACAACGAGGACGGCATCGAGCTTGTGCTCTTTGATCCGCAGAGTGGCGAGCCGGCCTTCCCGCATGAGGACTTCATGCTGATGACCGCGTGCTATCGCTGTCACGATATGGAGACGAATAAGCCGGCGACCGGCGACTGCCTCGCGTGTCACACGGAAGACTTCCATCTCATTCCTGACAACCACTATGCTCCGGATCTCGAGGCCTTCCTCGGGCGTCCGCACGCTGATCTTGGGCTCGAAGCCTACGCACTCGTCGAGAAGACGATGGAGAAGCATGGTATCGATGTTGAGCCTAACTCTGCTACCAAGACTGAAGACATGCGCAAGATTACGGCCGATACGGACGGCTCATGGGCCAAGAAGTACGCGCGCTCTCATGGCGAAGGCGAGCTCGTGCTTGCTCCCGTCGGCGCCATCAACTACTGCTACACCTGTCACCTGACTTCGTTCTGCGACGACTGCCACGGTATGGCGATGCCACACCCGACCGAGTTCCTGCGGCCGCGCACCATCGAAGATCCTGAGGGCCACGCCGCGATGTCGTACGATCCTTACCTGATGGAGAAGTGCATCATGTGTCACGGCGTCGAGGAAGAGACGAAGTTCTGCACCTCGTGTCACCATGGGCCAGAGTCAAACTGGACCTTCAACTACGAGAGCGACTGGACCACGGCTCAGCATGCCGAAGCCTGTTACACTACGGGCGTGAGCATCTGTCTGCAGGCTTGTCACACGACGCAGTTCTGTATCGACTGTCACGACGCGTGGAACGTCTACCCGGTCTCGCATGAGTCCGCAACGTTTACGTGGCCTGCGACTCCGTCGATGACGATCTATGGCGTCGAGCCGGCTAAGACTACGGCAGAGCACGCCGTCATGGCAAACCAAAGCATCGAGTCCTGTGAAATCTGTCACGGCGAGGGTGGCATCAATGCACCGTTCTGCTACGACTGTCACGGCATGGAGATGCCACACGATTCGACGTTCCGCGCCTTCCATTCGGCGAGCGACCCGTCGACCTGTACGACCTGTCACGGCTACGCCGAGGTGTGCTCGAGCTGTCACCACATCGGTGCGACAGCGCAGTCGCGCTGGATGCCCGAGCATGGCCCTGCGACGCTCACTCACAGCGCCGATACCTGTAACGACTGTCACACGAACGCCGAGTGCGTCGACTGTCACTGGGATTGGCACGTTGTTCCGGGCACCCACGCCGCCGATGACTTCCTTCAGCGTGCACATGTGACGCAGTTTGAAGCCGATCCGCAGAACTGTCTGTTCTGTCATGCCGGTGATGCTGCTACGTTGCCAAACTCGGCGTACTGTATCGGCTGTCACGTGCTTGAGATGCCACACCCGACCGACAGCAGCCCCGAGGTATTCCCGCACAGCGAGGCTATCAAGAGCGGGCAGTACACGCGGCCGCAGTGTGCGCTGTGTCATACTCAGGTCTTCTGTGACGCATGTCACCACGTGCAGTCGGTGCCGGATCAGCCATGGTACTACTACCATGCAGTTGTGACGCGCACTGAGGGTGCGAGAGGTTGCTACGACTGTCACCAAGAGTCGTTCTGCTCCTTCTGTCACGTACGCGTCTCGCGCGGAAATACGATTAACCGCTAGGCCGGAGCTTATAACGAGTAACGAGAAGGGCTTCCTGAGTGAGGCCCTTCTTCTTTGAAGCGGAATCTAGTACACTAGACAGCACGGGATGTAGCTCAGCTTGGTAGAGTGCTTCGTTCGGGACGAAGAAGTCGCAGGTTCAAATCCTGTCATCCCGACCATCTGATGGCGTCTGGTCGCTGTTTAGCAAGACTCGCGTGGTTACCACGTCACGCCTTGCAAAACAGCACCCAGCTACTCACCAGAACCATCTGGCCGGTGTGCTTCGCAATCACCGTAAGTACGAGGTAGCATAGAGCATATGGAACGACTGAGTCTTATAGTAGGCACCTTTCTTTGCCATCAGCTGCCGGAGCGCTCGTTCGCTTTTGGCGGTGTGCAATTTCCCGTCTGTGCACGCTGCACTGGCATGTACACCGGGCTCATCCTCGCGCTCATTATACTGTTTGTGCTCTATCGGGGCGCTCAGCGGTGTGGGTGGCCCTCGTTACCGTACCTTACCTTTGCCGTCATCGCTGTCATAGCGATAGTTCTCGACTGGACTACCACCTTTCTCGGTCTCCGTTCCGGCTCAAATGAGCTTCGTTTGCTCACCGGTACGATGCTCGGTGTCGCGCTTTCGTATCCGATCTACACCATGCTCGTCGACTCACTTGTGAAGAACTCTGTGCGTGAGCGTCCTCTCGTGGCTTTACGCGATGTTCTCCTGTGGCTTGCCGCCGTGCCGGCCGCGCTCGCGTGGGTCTATCTGTCTGGCCTTGTGCTGGGTCCGTTTGCGGCCCTTGTGCAGGTGGCCTTTATTCTGGTAACCTTTGGGCTATTGATCGCTATACTGATTGGATTGTTTTTATGAACATACCATCCGTGGATATAGGCGTCTTCGGCGGCTCAGGCTTCTACGACCTGCTCGACGATGCGCAAAGCGTGACGATTGAGACGCCGTACGGTGCGCCCTCAGGTATTATCATGGTCGGCACCATCGGCGAGCACACCGTCGCTTTTTTGCCGCGCCATGGCGCTGCCCACGATCTGCCGCCACACAAGATTCCCTATCGCGCGAATCTCTGGGCGATGAAGCAGCTCGGCGCTACGCGTATCATCGCACCGTGTGCATGCGGTTCGCTCCAGCCCGATGTGGGGCTGGGTGACTTCGTTATTCTCGACCAGTTCGTCGATCGTACAAATGGGCGCCCGGATACCTTCTACAACGGCCCCGATGTTCACCACGTTTCGAGTGCCGATCCGTACTGCCCTGACCTGCGAGCTATCGCGGCACAGAGCTGTACGAAGCTCGGTATCCCGCATCATGAAAGCGGTACCGTCGTCGTCATTCAAGGTCCGCGCTTTTCAACACGTGCAGAATCACGATGGTTTGCCGCACAAGGCTGGGAGGTCATTAACATGACGCAGTACCCCGAGGCTTACCTCGCACGCGAGCTCGATATGTGCTACAGCGGTATTGCGCTCATCACCGATTTCGATGCTGGCGTCGAACACGACGAGGCGGTCGTCAACGCCGACGTCGCCCGTGTCTTCGCCGAGAATCTCGACAAGGTCAAAGCACTCTTGCTCGATATGATTCCGAACACTGCCACGCACGCCGTCGATTGCGGCTGCAATGAGGCGACACTTTACTCAAAGATGTAACTACGCTATCCTATTCAGAGTACAACTAAAGGAGAAACCATGAGAACAATGGGCTTCATGGAAATAATGATTATCATCGTCGCGGCGATTATACTGTTCGTCGTCTTTGGGCCGAAAAATCTGCCGAAACTCGGCAAGATGTTCGGTACGACGATGAAAGAAGTGCGTAAGGGTATGGCCGAGGCGAACGAAGCGATGAACGACACATCAAGCAACGATGCATCAGCAGCTCCTACACCGACGCCTGTCGCGCCGACCTCTGCCGAAGCATCGCCGCAGACGACTCCGACCGCCGCACCGGCCGACTCAGCTGCCACCATTGATCCAAACCGTAAAGTTGCCAAAATTATCTACGAGGACGAAGAGTAACGATGGCAAAGATAGAACTTACTGCCTCGGGTCTTCAGGAGCTCGAGGCTGAACTCGCTGAGCTTATTGAGGTACGCCGCCCGGCTGTCGTCGAGCGCATTGCGCAGGCCAAAGGCTTTGGCGATCTCAGCGAAAACAGCGAATATGACGACGCTAAAAACGAGCAGGGCTTCATCGAAAGCCGTATCGTCGAAGTCGAGAGCATTCTTTCGCACGCTGTTGTCGTCAAGCCACCCAGCAACGTGAAAACGGTCAAGATTGGCACGACCGTCACCTTTACCGATACCGGAACGCGTAAACAGCAGACCTTCGATATCGTTGCAAGTGCGAACGCCAACCCAATGAAGGGCCTCATGAGCGATGAGTCGCCTATTGGGGCGGGGTTACTCGGCAAAAAAGAGGGTGACAAGGTCGAACTCAAGACGCCGGCCGGTATCATGACCGTCAAAATCAACAAGGTGAAAGCTACGAAGTAGTGTACGCGTCGGGCTATACCCCCCGCGCACGTTCCGCCGCGTTGGCCGTGCAGTACGCCACGCTTGAGGCCGGCACGACGACCGAGGACACCACGAGTGTCGCCGGTCGCGTCATCGCCAAACGTGACCAAGGTAAGATGGCGTTTTTTGTCATACGCGATGCGACCGGCGACCTACAGCTCTTCATACAGCCCGGACCGCTTGGCGATGAGGCCTTTGCTGAGGCGATGGACATCATGGTCGGCGACTGGATATACGCTGAGGGAGTCATCATGCGCACACGTCGCGGTGAGCTCTCCCTGCAACCGACCACCATCGTATTGCTTGCAAAGGCGCTGCGTCCCTTACCTGAGAAGTTCCACGGGCTCACCGATACCGAGACCCGCTATCGCCAGCGTTACGTCGACCTCATCGTCAATCCCGAGGTACGCGAGACATTTACGACACGCTTCACCATTATTGCTGCGATACGGCGTTATATGGACGCTCAGGGGTATCTGGAGGTTGAGACGCCGATGCTCCACCCGATTCCCGGTGGCGCTACTGCACGTCCGTTTGTCACACATCACAACGCGCTCGACACCGATCTCTATCTGCGCATTGCGCCCGAACTCTACCTCAAACGTTTGCTTGTGGGTGGGTTTGAGAAGGTCTACGAGATCAACCGCTCGTTTCGCAATGAAGGTATTAGCACGCGCCACAACCCCGAATTCACGATGCTCGAGGCATATCAGGCCTACGGTGACGTCACCTCGATGCTGGCGCTCACCGAAGAGCTCATTGTGCAGGTTGCACGTGAGGTGCACCCCGATTTGGACGATCGTCTTACCGTTACCTATCAGGGTGAGGATATCTCGCTGGCGGGGCCATGGCGTCGCGCGACGATGGACGAACTCGTCACGGCGGCGGTCGGGCGCGAGGTTTCGGCATATACCGACCTCGACGAGCTGCGCGCACTTTGCGCCGAGCACGACATCGCATACGAGCAAACCTGGGGTAATGGCAAGCTGCTGCTCGAACTGTTTGAGAAGCTCGTCGAGCACACTCTTCGAGAGCCCACATTTGTGCTACGTTATCCTGCCGAGGTCTCGCCGCTTGCACGTTGCTGTGATGATGACTCACGTTACTGTGATCGTTTCGAGCTCTTTATCGTCGGGCGTGAACTCGCCAACGCATTCTCTGAACTCAATGACCCTATCGAACAACGCGAGCGTTTCGAAGAACAGGCGCGGGCCAAGGCCGCCGGCGATGATGAAGCGATGGGCGTCGATGAAGACTATCTGCGCGCACAGGAGCACGGGATGCCTCCGGCCGGGGGTATGGGGCTGGGTATCGACCGCCTCGTCATGCTATTGACCGACAGCGCCTCGATTCGAGACGTACTGCTCTTCCCTCAGCTACGAGCACACTAGACACACACTAAGCGTCGTCTCACGTGGTCGCACTGCGCGACTGTGGTTATTTTATGGAGATATGCATCAGAGGCTTACCATGTTCGGTATGGATGAACAGCCCTCCTTTTGCATGGAAGACGGCGCGCGCTCGCATAAACGGCAGAGCAAGCGTCAACATCTCGTGACAGCTATCCTTATCGTGCTCCTTCTTATGTTGTTCGGAACCTTTGCTATGGACGTCGTAGGTGGTGCGTTTAGTCGATTCTCAACAGATACGTCGATTCCTCGCGCTATGCTTCACGATGAGTTCCGACGTCTCGATGATGCTTACTGGCACAAAAACGTTCAGGTAGAAAACATTGGGATTGACCCCTTTATCGTCCGTATCTCAACTGCCGAGTTTATGCAGTGGCTCGATTGTGCAGAGGGGAAGAGTGGACGAAATCTGGTGGCAGGTATCCCGTTCGCATCTCCGTGTACCGACGACAATCCCGATGCTGAGGCCGCCATGGCCGCTGCTCTCAACTCAAGTACGTGGGGCGTGCACAGTTCGCTTATCGATACGCAGGTGGCGTGGTTCAATGTGGAAGATGATATGTGGTCGATACGCGGCCTGACCGATACCGTAAGCCTTGCCCAAGCCGCTCCGATGCGTGGACATGCAGCAGACGGCACACCCTTCAGTGCATACTGGAGCTGGAATCAGCCGCACCTTATGGCTTTCAGCACGTGGCAAAACGCTGAGCCACACGAGCGTGCCGACAAATGGGTCCTGTGTGACGATGGATACTTTTACTACACGAGTGTCGTCGAGCCGACGCAGACGAGCGTGTCGCTTATGTCGGGCGTGGAAACTGTGCCAAGCTTTGACTCGGCACAACGCGCGTACTACTATGCTATCGACGTCCGCATGGAGGCGGTCAACATCGATGATCTCGCCACTATGCGCGATGGCGGCACGACGAGCGTCAGCGAGCTCGATCTACGAGAAGCGAGCGGTCAGGGTAAAGAGATACTTGACTCGCTGGTATCGGTGCCGAAGCCTCTACCGGTACCGACGCCCATTCCGATACAGATCGATACCGTCGACTTTTTCAAGATTGCGCGACACGGCGACTACTCGTTGCTTATTACGCGGCTTGTGTATAGTGCAAACGCGCAGTCTGCTCAGGCCAACAACGTTGCCTTCAATACGAGCACAGCACACGGGAGTTTCTGGCTGCGTGGTGCTGACAACAATACACGGTCGAGCCTTATGGTGGCGATGGACGGTTGGTACAATACGCTGACGGCACCGATGTTCAAACGAGTCGTTGTCGCGCCATCTTTTACGGGTGATCTCTTCCCCGACACGCCTACGCAGTCGCTCTATGGAAATGAGACGCTGACCGGTGACTTCAACGTGGGTGGTCGCGCGGGTGTCAACTTTGATGCCTTTCCCCACGCGCAGTCCTATCCCACTGAAACACGCATCGGCAACGTCACTAACGTGACCACGAACCCGCGCACCGGTCTTGGTATGGCGTCCTTTCCGCTCTCAGGGACCGAGGTGCTCGAATACTTCCCCGACACCGATGCCGGTCAAGCGGCGGTGGCGACGACTCAGGAGACATTGGGGCGTATCGGGCGTGCAGCGCAGGCTAACCACGGTGGTGGCAGCACGACGGCACGCAGCTGGTGGGGGCGCTCGCGTGGCAACGATCCACTCAACGCCGGGCTTACGCACGAACTCGGCTGGGTACGAGGCTCGTGGGGTGAGCTCACGCAGAGTGGTAGCTGGGGTAATGCGCATGGCTGGGGCGTCAATACGACACTTGCGATACGCCCGGCGTTATGGGTCTACGATCCTGTGCCGAGCACACCGGCGCCAGAGATTGCCGAGGGTACGATCGTGCGCGTTGCCTCACCGACACGTGAGGTTCTCGACGGGATACCGTTCTACCGCATTGCGACGCTTGCCGCTGACGATGGAGAGGGTGGCACGGTCACTTACGATTTGCTTGTGACGCAGCTCGTCTATATGTACAACAATGGGGCGACTGGCTTTCGGTTCAACAGTGACAATAACAACGACAACTTCTGGCTGCGAGGCGCGACCACCTACGCACCGTCGACTCTGATGGCCAACATGGGTGTGTGGTGGAACGTCCATGCAGGGCCACAGCTGCGCGCCATCGCCGTATGGCCGACGTTTCATGGCACGATTGATATGGTGGCGTCTACGCAGTCTACCTTCGGGGTAGAGAGTCTGACCGGTAACCATGACCTCGGCAATCGTGCAGCCGCTGTCTTTCCTGTGGCGACAACGAGCTACAACAACGCTCAGTCTCGTCCCAGCGATGTGCCGGTAGATAACGGCGGCGCCAACACCAACCCGCTTACCGGCGGCGGTACCGTGGTGTTTCCGCTCTCGGGTCTTGAGATACTGAACTATTTCCCCGACACGAGTCACGTTGGCAATACCGCCGCCGCCACGACGAGCAACTTGGTGCTGGGACGTATCGGGCGCGGCGCGAACGCGTCCCACGGCGATGGTGGTACGGCGCGCGCATGGTGGACGCGTTCGCGTGGCAATACGGCTACCACTGCCGGTGATGTGACGACGACCGGCATCGTGCGCGGCTCATGGGGACGGCTCCTCGCCAACGGCGCATGGAGCACTCCGGATGGTTTGGCGGCCAGTAATGCCTCGACGGGTCTACGTCCTGCCTTGTGGGTGCGGCGAACGCCGTAGACGGCGTCTAAGAGTGTCGCACGGCGCAGCAATTCGTGCTATCGTTGGAGTATGCGTGAAAAACTCGAACATATCATTGCCTCGCATGAGGCGCTGACCGAAAAACTGGGCGACCCCGAGGTACTTGCCGACCAAAAAACCTACGCTAAGCTTGCCAAGGAACATCGGTCCCAGATGCCGCTCGTCGAAAAGGGCAGAGCATATGTGCGCCTCAACGATGATCTCGTGGCGGCACGCGAACTTTTGTCTGACGCCGAGATGAAAGAATTCGCTCAAGACGAAATCCGCACGCTTGAGCCTGCGCTGGCCGAGCTCGAGGAGGAGATTAAAGTTCTGCTTCTTCCCGGTGACCCGAACGACGAGAAGGACATCATCGTCGAGATTCGTGCCGGTGCCGGTGGCGACGAAGCCGCTATCTTTGCCGGCGATCTCTATCGTATGTACGTGCGTTTCGCTGAGGACAAGGGGTGGAAGGTCGAGGAGATCGACGGCAGTCCCAGCGAGGTCGGCGGTTTCAAAGAGGTCTCGTTTCGCATTAAGGGCGATCGTGTCTACAGTGTCATGAAGTTCGAGAGCGGCGTGCACCGCGTGCAGCGCGTACCAAAAACCGAGTCACAGGGGCGCATCCATACCTCGACGGCGACCGTTGCCGTGCTCCCCGAGGCCGAGGACGTCGAAATCGAGCTCAATCAGGCCGATCTTCGTATCGATGTATTTCGTTCAAGTGGCCCTGGCGGCCAGAGCGTCAACACGACCGACAGTGCGGTGCGCATCACCCACGTGCCGACCGGCCTCGTCGTACAGTCACAGAACCAAAAGTCGCAGATACAGAACCGTGAAGCTGCGATGCGTGTGTTGCGCGCTCGTCTCTACGAGCAAGAACTCGCGCGTCAGCAGGCTGAGCTCGGGGCGCAGCGACGGTCGCAGATTGGTTCGGGCGATCGTAGCGAAAAGATTCGTACCTACAATGGCCCGCAAGACCGTGTGACCGACCATCGCATCGGGTGGAACGGGTCGTACAGTACCGTGCTGAGTGGTGGCGATCTCAATGGGGTGACTGAGGCACTTGTTGCCGCCAATCGTGCAGAATTGTTAGAAAACGCGGCACAATGAGGTGTCTCTATCAGCGATGAGTCCGCATAATTGGACCGTATTAGAAGCGCTGCAGTGGTGTACCGCCTACCTTGAGGAGCATGGCGACGAAAACCCGCGTCTTTCGGCACAGTGGCTCCTTTCGCATGCGACCGGGCTTTCGCGTATTGAGGTCTATGCTCATCACGATCGCCCTCTGACCGTTGAGGAGCGCGCTACGTTGCGCGAAATGCTGCCTCGCCGTGCGACCGGCGAGCCGTTGCAACACATCCTCGGCGAGGCCGCCTTTCGCGCACTTACTCTGCACGTTACCCCTGACGTTCTTATCCCACGCCCCGAAACCGAACACCTTGTCGATCTCGTACGAGAGCATGTGATGCAGGAGCATAGGGACGCACTCGTGCGCATATTAGACATCGGTACCGGTAGTGGAGCTGTGGCAGTAGCTCTCGTGCATGAACTCCCCGGCGCACAGGTAACGGCCGTCGACATAAGCGAAGCCGCACTCAACATTGCGCGTACCAACGCCGATAACCTCGGTCTGACCGATCGTGTCACGTTTGTGCAAAGCGACTGCTACGTCGCGCTTGCCCCCGACGCGCGTTTTGACGTTATCGTTGCGAACCCGCCCTATATTCCCACAGCGCAGCTCGCCACGCTTCCACGTGAGGTTCGTGAACACGAGCCCATCGCTGCACTCGATGGCGGTACAGACGGGCTCGACATTTTTCGCGCTATTCTCGACGGCGCATATGCACGTCTCACTGATAAAGGCGCCCTTTTTGTCGAACTTGATGAGAGAAACGTTACACAAGCCGCGCAATTAGCGGTAAAGTTAGAAGTGTACCCAAACGTCGCCGTCCACAACGATCTTACCGGTCGGCCACGGTACGTGATAGCAGAGCGCATGTAAGCATGCAGGGCAACCTGCCGGTAGCAAAGGAGGCCTCTCATGAATAAGATATTTCGTATCGACTCGGCCGATCCCTCGGCCGACATCATCAATCTCGCGGCGTCTCGTCTTCGGCAGGGCGCCGTGATTGTTTTCCCGACCGAGACCGTCTACGGGTTAGGCGCAGTCGTCGATAAGGACGTGCGCGCAGGATCCGAGGAACTTTTCGATATCAAGCAACGCCCAACCGGTATTCCGGTGCCGGTACTGGTGCCCGAGGAGGACGCGCTCGACAAGTACGGTGTTGAGGTGCCGGAATATGCGCACAAACTTGCTCAGGAATTCTGGCCGGGACCGCTGACGCTTGTCGTCAAGGCGAACGAACGTATCCCGAAGGAGTTTACGCGCATCGAAGACGGCACCGTTGGCCTGCGTTTTCCCGATAATGAAATCGCGCTTCAGCTGATGCGTGCGACGGGTTGTCCGCTTTATGCGACGAGCGCCAACACGCACGGTATGCCAGCACCCGTCTCTATCGACGAGCTCGAGCCCGCCATCGCCGAAGCCGCCGACCTCGTTATCGATGCGGGACCGACGCCCATTCGCGTGCATTCGACGGTCGTACTGTGTACCGGTGATACCCCGACCGTCTTGCGTGAAGGCCCTATCAGTGCCGTCGAGATCGAAGAGGCTGCTCTCTGATGGTTCGTGCGCAATCGGCTATATTTCAGCGCATCGTCCTCGGCTCTGACCATGCGGGATATCCGCAGAAGGCTCGCCTCGTTGACTATCTGCGCGAGCACGGCTACGAGGTTCTCGACGTCGGCCCGGACAACGAGACCGATGCGGTTGACTATCCGGACTACGCTGTTCATGCGTGCAAGCCGGTATGCGCGACTGACGAGCATGCGGCCGACAATACCGATGTCGACACCTGCGCCATCCTTGTGTGTGGCACGGGAATCGGCATGGCGATTACCGCAAACAAGCTCGCTGGCATCCGCGCCGCGAACATCACGACGCCGGAGTTTGCGGTATTATGCCGCGAACACAACGACGCGAATGTCTTGACTCTCTCGGGCCGCTTCGTGGACTACGATACAAACGTGGCAATCGTCGAAGCGTTTCTCGGCACCCCTTATGCAGGTGCACGCCATCAGCATCGACTCGACAAAATCACACGACTGGAGCAAATATCATGACTCTCTCACACCTTCGCGCTCAAGACCCCGAACTTGCCGATATGATGCAGGCTGAACTTGATCGTCAGCGCAACTCTATTGAACTTATTGCGAGCGAGAACTTCACCTCACGTGCCGTGATGGAGGCAAGCGGTAGTGTGTTGACGAACAAGTACGCCGAAGGGCTGCCCGGCAAGCGCTACTATGGGGGCTGCGAATACGTTGATGTTGTCGAGGACGTCGCACGCCAGCGTGCTTGTGACCTCTTTGGGGCTGATTACGCGAACGTGCAGCCGCACGCTGGCGCCCCCGCCAACCTCGCGGTGTTCTATGCAGTGCTCAAGCCCGGTGATACCGTGTTGGGTATGAGCCTTAGCGATGGAGGACACCTGACGCATGGCTCGCCGGTCAATTTCAGCGGCAAGTGGTTCAACACCAAAAGCTATGGCCTCGACCCTGATACCGAAACGATTAACTACGACGAGGTCGAGCGCATTGCGTTGGCCGAAAAACCCAAGATGATAATCGCCGGGGCAAGCGCCTATCCACGCACGCTCGATTTCGCACGTTTTCGTGACATCGCTGATAAGGTCGGTGCGATATTGATGGTCGATATGGCGCATATCGCCGGGCTTGTGGCGACCGGTGCCCATCCTTCTCCTGTGCCATATGCCGATTACGTTACCTCGACGAGTCACAAGACGCTTCGTGGCCCGCGCAGTGGATTCGTACTGTGCAAGGAGGAGCACGCGACGGCGCTCGATAAGGCTGTCTTTCCGGGGCTGCAGGGCGGCCCGCTCGAGCACATCATCGCGGCGAAAGCCGTCGCGTTTGCCGAGGCAGCAACGCCCGAGTTTGCAACCTATATCGAACAGGTCGTCATCAATGCGCGCGTGATGGGCGAGGCGATGGCCGCCGGAGGTCTACGCCTCATCAGCGGTGGCACCGACAACCATCTGCTGCTCGTTGACCTACGCGCAGCCGGTATCACAGGCAAAGAAGCCGAGGCCCTCCTTGAGAGTGTCGGCATCACCTGTAACAAGAACGCAATCCCCAACGATCCTGAGAGTCCGTTCGTTACCAGCGGAATTCGCATCGGCTCGCCGGCGATGACGACGCGGGGCCTCGGTACCGAGGATGCGCGACTCGTCGGCACGCTCATTGCGCGTACGCTCTTTGAACGCGACGATGCCACGGCGCTCGGCGATATTCAGGCGCAGGTCAACGAGATGCTCGCACGCCTCCCGCTCTATCCCGGTCTCACGTACGAGGATAACGACCTATGAGTCGCCCGAGCTGGGACGAGTACTTTATGGACATTGCTCGGCAGGTGACGACGCGCTCAACCTGCACGCGACGCAAGGTCGGCGCGGTCGTCGTGCGCGACAAACGCATCCTTGCGACGGGCTACAACAACGTGCCCACCGGCATTGAACACTGTACGGTGCGCGGTTGTCTACGCGATGAGCTGAGCATTCCGTCGGGCGAGCGTCACGAGCTCTGTCGCGGCATCCACGCCGAGCAAAACGCCATCGCCCAAGCGGCGCGTAACGGCGTCAACATCGACGGTGCCACTATCTACTGCACTCATCAGCCGTGTGTGATGTGCGCGAAGCTGATGATTAACGCCGGCTTCAAGGAAATCGTCTTTGCCGGCAGCTATCCCGATGAACTGAGTCAGGAGCTTCTCGAGGAGGCCGGCGTCAAGCTGCGTGTCTTCGAGGAGGCCGCATCTGCGTCGTAGAGGTTGCGCAAGCGATGGTAATCCGACCATGATAACCGCACAGTACCTGCTCATCGGCCTCGTCGCATTTGCGGGCACGTTTTTTGTGACGCCCGTGGTACGCGCGATGTGTCTACGGCGTGGATTTGTGGCCGAGCCTGGTGCGCGCAAGATTCACACAAAACCCGTTCCTGAGATGGGTGGTATGGCAATTTTGTTCGGTATCGCACTTGCAACGGGGTTGCACTTTGCCGCCGAGTCATTCTTTGGCTGGACAGGCTTTCATGCTGATGCTGCCATCACGCCACTCATGCTCGTGGGGGTCGCGTTCGGTACCTTTATCGTGTATACGACCGGTTTGATCGACGATATTCTCGACATATCGGCCGGTTTTAAGCTCGCTGGCCAGATCGTTGCCGGCCTTGTCGTGGCGTTTAGTGGGGTCAAGCTCAGCGGTATCGCCAACCCGTTTGGTGAGGGGCTTATTTCATTTGGCTGGTTTACGATTCCGCTTACGGTACTCTACTTCGTGGCCTTTGCCAACATCATCAATCTCGTTGACGGTATGGACGGGCTGGCGGCCGGTATCAGCGGTATCGCTGCGGTCAGTCTTGCGATTATTGCGGCTCAACAGGCCGAGTGGTCTGCGGCAATTATCGCTATCGCGGTTGCCGGCTCCTGTCTGGCATTTTTGCGCTACAACTTCTATCCTGCTTCGATATTTATGGGCGATCAAGGCGCACTCATGCTGGGGTTTTTGCTGGGGGCGATATCGCTTTTGGGTGTGCTCAAGACACCGGCGACGCTCTCATTTGCGCTCCCGTTCATCATCCTAGCCGTGCCGATTCTCGATACGTTTTCGGCGATTGTGCGACGCCTCCGCGCCCATCTTCCCATTAAACAACGCGATACCGGGCACGTGCATCACCGGCTTATGCGTCGCGGATACGGACAGCGACGGACGGCACTTATCGTCTACGCGTGGTCGATTCTACTGGGCGTCGGTGGTTTTCTCATCGCCGAGGCAGAGCCCTTCCTTCGCCTCGTGGTCGTTATCATGCTCTTTGTGATTACGGCTATCCTTACCTGGTGGCTCAACCTGTTTGGTGTCGTCTACCATCACCCTGACTCAGACGTTTCGTAACACACTGTATACTCTGTGCGTCGGCATCGATGACGTCGGTGAAGCGTGGCGTTGCGTCGCGCAGGGCGGCCAGCGGCGCGGGAATCGGGCGACATCCCGGTGCGAGCGCGAGCACATCGTCGAGCATCTCGAGGTCGGTGTGCGCGTCGTAGGGGGAAGGGAGTGGCGCGTTCGGCGCCGTCTCGGTGAGCGCGCGCACGACGCTTGGTGCAAACTTTGCCCAGTGAGCCGTCGAGACGACGAGCAAGGGGTTTGCGGGGGCGCTGCTGCTGCTTTCGTGGTGGCGGAGTGCGTTTGCGGCGGCGAGGGCGACGGCCGTGTGGGGGTCGAGCAGATAACGATGCTCATCCCAGCAACGCTTGATAGTGGCGAGCGTCGTCGCCTCGTCGACCCATGCCGCCGCGAACTCACTCTGTAGAGCGGCACGCGTTGCGCCATCGACCTCGAAACGCCCGTGTGCGGCCAGCGCAGTCATCCAGTCACGCACGGCTTCTGCACCGGCGAGATGGAAAAGCAGGCGCTCGAGGTTGCTCGAGATGAGGATGTCCATCGAAGGGCTCGATGTGGTATAGAATGTGCGTTTGCTTATGTCGTAGACACCGGTCTGCAGAAAATCGGTGAGCACGTGGTTCGCGTTTGAGGCGCAGATGAGCTGCCCAATCGGTGCGCCGAGGAGCTTGGCGTAGTAGGCGGCGAGGATGTTGCCGAAATTGCCGGTCGGCACGCAGATATCGACCGGACCTCGCTGCATTGCTGCGCTCTGCATCGCCGCGCGCACGTAGTAGGTGACCTGCGGCAGGAGGCGCCCCCAGTTGATCGAGTTCGCGCTCGAAAGCTGGAGGTTTGCCTCGGTATGGAGCCATTCGTTGAAGGTCGCGTCGGCAAACACGCTCTTGACCGCGTTCTGGCAGTCGTCGAAGTTGCCGCGCACGCCGTAGACGGCGACGTTCGCGCCAACCTGCGTCTGCATCTGTCGTTTTTGCAGGTCGCTGACGCCGTCTTCGGGATAGAAGACGATGATATTAGTCGCGTCTCGATCGGCAAAACCTTCAAGCGCCGCCTTGCCGGTATCGCCCGAAGTCGCCACGAGGATGAGTAAATCGTGTTCGAGTACGTCTTCGCGCCGGTGTTTTTCGAGGGCGAGCGACATAAAGCGGGGCATGCACTGCAACGCGACGTCCTTAAACGCGCTCGTCGGCCCCTCGAAGAGCTCAAGGATGGTGGTGTGATCGTCGAGCGTCACGAGCGGCGTAATCTCGGTGCTCGCCCACTGTGCACCATACGCCTCCTGCATCGTGGCGCGCACGGTTGCCTCATCGAAGTCGATGCCAAAGTGCTGGAACACGGCGGTTGCGGCATCCGCATAGTGGACTGTGGCTAACTGCTGGAGCGCATCGTCGTCGAGCGGCGTAATCTCGCAGGGCACGAACAGCCCACCGCTGGGCGCGATACCCTTGACGAGCATATCGCTGAAGCGCAGGTTGTGCGGCGTGCCGGTGCGTGTATCGGTAAAGTTCATGGTGCTATAATACTATCTATCATGAAATATATCACCCTCATCCTCGATGGCGCCTCCGACCTCCCACTCGACGAGCTCGGTGGACGCACGCCCCTTGAAGCGGCGTACACGCCCCATCTCGACCGGCTCGCGCGCGAGGGGCGCGTCGGCATGGCGGCAACGGTACCTGAGGGTCTCGAGCCCTCCTCCTCGGCCGCGTGCACGGCGTTGCTCGGCTTTGACCCGGCCGCCAACTACGTCGGTCGTGCCGCTATCGAGGGCGCGGCGCTCGGTATCGAGCTTGCCCCTGATGAGGTCGCGCTGCGCATCAACACCGTCACGCTCGAGGACGGCATTATGCGCTCTTTTAGCGCCGGCTCGATCCCTTCGCACCACGCCCTTCCCATCGTCGAGCGCCTCGCTGCCAAGCTCAACGACGACATCTTTACGCTCTATCCCGGCGTGGCCTATCGCCATATTCTCGTCGTCAAGGGACACCCCGAGCTCATGGACACGTGCTTTACGCCTGCACACGATATCTCAGACAAAGCCGTCGCACCTTATCTGCCCGACGGTCCCGGCGCAGCGCTTATTGCCGGCTACACCGCGCGCGCTCGTGATCTGCTCACGACCGACGAGCAACTCGTCGCCGCAAACGCCGCGTTGCAGGACGAAGGACGTCTGCCGGTGACCGACCTGTGGGCGGTCTGGCCCTCGACGACGCCGGCACACCTGCCGACGCTGGCCGATACCTACCATAAGACCGGTGCGCTGACGAGCGGCGTAGGGCTGCTCCACGGGCTTGCCCAGCTGTTTGGCTACACCAAGCTCGACATTACGGGCGTGACCGACTCACAAGACAACGATTACGCCGCGCAGGCTCACGGCGCGCTGCGTGCACTCAACGAGCACGATCTCGTTGTCATCCACGTCGAGTCACCCGATGAGGCCGGGCACGACGGCGATCTGGCCGGTAAAATCGAGGCTCTCGAAGCTATCGATGCACTCATCGTTCCAGCGTTGCTCGACTACGCGGCCACCCACGGCTTTACGCGTATTCTTGCTACGCCCGACCATCCCACGCCTGTCGCGCTCAAGACACACATTCACGCGCCGGTGCCGTTTGTGCTGTGGGGGAGCGGCATCGAGCCCGATGAGGCTGCCGCTTACTCGGAGGTCGCTGCTATGGCCACCGGCTGGTGCATCGACCCAGGATATCGTGTAGTAGAGGAGCTCTTTCATGGATGAATTGACTCAGCCCATCTATGTCTTCGGGCACAAAAATCCCGACAACGACTCGATCTCGAGTGCAGTGGCGTACGCTGCACTCAAGAACGCTGCCGCTGTCGCCGGTGCGTCTGATGACGCGTCGGCCGACGCATGCGCCTACGTGCCGGTGCGCCTGGGGCCGATGCCGGCCGACGCGTCGTGGGTCTTCGCACGCTTCGGTGTCGAGGAGCCGGCGCTCTTTGAGGACGCGCGCGCGGCGAGCGCCGCGATGTCGGCGGCCCGCGCGGATTGTGCGCCGTATCGCTGCATCCTCGTCGACCACAACGAGATGAGCCAGTCGGCCGCCGACATCGATCGCGCCGACGTCGTCGAGGTTATCGATCATCATCGTATCGGCGATATCCAGACCGCCGCGCCTATCTTGTTTGTGAACCTGCCCGTCGGCGCGACAGCGACCGTCGTCGCTCTGCGCTACGCCGCACTCGGCCTCGAACCCGAGCCGGCTATCGCCGGGCTCTTGCTCTCGGCCATCATGACCGACACCGTGATGCTCAAGTCGCCGACGACGACCGATACTGACCGCACCGTCGCTGCCGAGCTCGCCACGCGCGCCGGCATCGACGACTACCTCGCCTTCGGGCTTGAGATACTGCAAAGTCGCCGTGACGGTAAACCGCTCGATGTAGCTGCCGTATTGACGAGCGACCTCAAGGAGTATCGGTGTGGCGATGAGACCGTTGCCGTCGTGCAGTTCGAGACCGTCGAGCTTGCCGAGGTCAAAGAGCATCACGACACGATACTGGCCACGATGGGCGAGCTCGCCGCCGCACACGGTTACGATACGTTCCTCTTTATGGCGACCGATATCATTGCCGAAGGCTCCGAGCTCTACGCCGTTGGCAATCGGGCGTCGATAGAGCACATATTCGGATGCAATCTCTCGAAGGGCAGTGCCTGGATGGACGGCATGCTTAGCCGCAAAAAACAGGTCGCGGCCAAGCTTCTGGGGTAAGATGCAACGCACCATGTTGACGCGCTTCATGAAGTTCATGACGTACGCTGGTGGCACCATCGGCGTGAGTGTCTTGACGATAGCGCTCATCCTCACCCTTGTGCGGCTCGGGCGCGTGAATGACGCCGAGTTTGCTGCCATTTTGGTAATGGGCGGCACAATTCTGGCCAATGGACTCAAACCGCTCTTTAAGCGTGTGCGCCCCAATGAGGCCGATGCGCTCATCAAAAAACCACGTTCGACGAGCTTTCCATCGGGACACTCGATGGCATCGATGTGTTTAGCGCTGGCGACTATCGGGGCGCTCATCACCACGCCGACGCTGCCAACGTTGCCGAAGATTATCGCTATCGTCGGCTGCTTGTTCTACGCGATTATCGTCGGTATTTCACGCGTCTATCTGGGTGTTCACTGGCCGAGTGACGTTATCGCTTCGTGGTTGCTTGCCTGCGTGTGGGCGACGATCGTTCTCGTGATAGCCGCGTTTATTTCTCCGACACCGGCGTTCGCTACGCCACCTGTCGAATCATTTGCCGAGGTCGAGGAGGGTATTGCACGCGACTATCATGCTCTTCTTGATGCAGCTACTCCGCAGCTACGCACACAGCTCGAGACGTACCTATCGCAGCTCGCCGTCTTGGAGCGCGATACCGAGCGTGCCGTCGAAGCCTATAACGCGGCACGTGAGCGGCTCACTATCGTCCAGAGCGACATTGTGCAACGTGAGACCGATCTGGTCGCTCTTACCGAAGCCTACATGCGACAGTCCCGGCTGCTTTCCGAGCGTGCCGTCGAACTCTACAAAACTGGCGACACGGTGTTTATTATGATGTTGCTCGACGCTGGTTCGATTCGAGACTTTATTCGGCGACTTGACTACGTCACCAAGATCAATGCGGTCGATAACGGGCGTATGGAGCGCATCGCCGCCGAGCGTTTGCTTCAACAACGCGAGCTCCAGCAGCTCTATATCGATCAAGATGAGGCGGCGAGCCTTGAGTTTGAACTTCAGGCACGCCGATACGAAATCGAGGAGCGTAATCGCTTGAGCGAGGAGCTGCTCGCCGCGCAGAGCCCGGAAGCAGCACGTATTATCGGTGCGTACCGCGAACTGCTCGAGCAGCAAGAGTCGGTGCGTGCTGCACAGATTGGGCTTGGGACGATGCCGGGGCTGGCCGTCGACCCCATGAGCCCGGCAGCAACGGCGCTGTCGTATCGCGGCATCCCGTATGTTTTTGGCGGCGCGAACCGCTACGGATTCGATGCTTCGGGGCTGGTGCAGTTTGTCTACGCCCAGCATGGCGTAACGCTCCCGCGCACCGCCGCACAACAGGCGATGGTCGGACACGAGGTCATTTCAGCCGAGGAACTTATTGCTGGTGATACTATCTTTTTTGGCAATCCAATTCACCACGCTGGCATCTATGTGGGCCAAGGATTTTTTGTTGACGCATCCGTTACGAGTGGGGTCGTCAGGGTATCATTGCTTGGTGAACGAGACGACTTCACGCAGGCACGCCGCCATACGTGGCTTCCCCGTACGGAAGGAGTACGATGAGTGCGACCATGAAACGTATCGCCATACCGCTGAGCGTAACGCTCCTCGGAATCTTTGGCGCACTCTTCTTTGCGTTGCGTTTTCCGGCCGTCGAAGGGCTTGGCACGAAAGCACGCCTGCCGGTCTATCACGGCGCGATGACGTGGGCAACGCTTATGATGTTTGCACTCTATGCGGCGTGCGTCATCTGGTTTCTCGTGCGTAATAACGAGCGTGCGTGGCGCTGGCTGAGCGCGTGGCGCTGGACGATTGTGGGACTCTGGACGGTCGGTGCGGTACTGGGATTCACCTCGGCCTGGCAGGTCTGGGACTTTTCAGCATCGAGTATCTCACTTTTTGATGGTATGCGCGCTGATCCGCGTCTTATGGCAAACGTCATTATCTTGTGTCTCGGCCTTATCGTCTTACTGCTGCCGCTTGTCCTTGACAGCCGTAAGGCGCGCGCCTTCGCCGACATCGCCTTCATCGTTATCGCCTTTTCTGCACTTGCCTGGGCGATGACGGCTGGGCGCGCGCTCCACCCCAACAATCCCGTGCTGAACTCGCCCGATACGCTCATTCGGATACTGTTTTTCTCGATGGTGGTGTGCCACATCGTCACGGCGATAGGTCTGGCGAGCACGCTGGCGATGCTCGAGAAAAAGAGGACGCTTCCGTTGGCGGCATGCCTCGTGATAGTGGCCATCGCACTTACCGGATGCGGCGCTGCCTCAGGTTACGACGATGCCATGAACGTGACCGTTACCGACAGTGTTGGACGCACCGTCGAAGTCGTTCAGCCGGTCGAGCGTATCGTCTCGCTGACTCCGGCTGCTACCGAGACTCTCTTCGCGCTTGAGGTTGATGACAGAGTCGTAGAGGTGGCAGTTGACGGTGATTATCTGTCCGAGGTCGAGGCACTTTCGCCCAATCTCATCTTTGTGGAAAGCGTCGAGCAAGCCGAAGCGCTTACGATGTCTGAGGGGCTATCCGCAGCAGTCTTCGTCGCTGCTCCGACAACGGTAGAGCATACGCTTGACTCAATACTTGCGATTGGAGCGGCCGTTGGCGCCGCGCCTCAGGCGCGTGTGCTCGTGACCGATCTCAAGGAAGAACTTACACAAATTGAACGCGATGTCGAGGAGCAGATGGGCGATATCGTGCCGGTGCCGATGTTTGTTGAAATCGAGGCCGATCCCTTTATTGGCGCAGGTCAAGGCACGCTCATTAACGATATGCTCATTCTTGCCGGTGGCGAAAACATCGTCACCGAAACCGGTTACATCACACTTTTAGTTGAAGATGTCGTGGCGGCTAAACCGTATCTTATCGTTTTCACGAGCACGAGCGGAAGCAGCATAGAGACCATCGAGGAGAGGCCCGGATTTGACGCGCTCAATGCGGTAAAACAAGGTCGCGTCTTTGAGGTCGATGCCGACCTCGTGATGCGTCCCGGACCACGCGTTATCGAGGGTGTGCGTGCGCTCTTTGAGACTATTCTTGCTGCCACCAACTAATTTTTTATGCTATTCTATTAAGTTAACACAGTGTAAACTGTGGAACCTTTGGCGTAAAGTGAGGAAGGAACGTGCTATGAAACTTAAGACCGGGGCAACTCTTTTTGCTACCGCCATGCTCGCATTCGTGCTTGCGTTTGCGCTCGTTGGCTGTGGTGGCGATGCGAACGATAGCGCTGCCGACGGCGTGACGACCTACACGATCGGTGTAGCCTCGCCGTTCACGCAGGGTTCGGTTGCACAGGGCCAAGATATCAAACGTGGTGCGCAGCTCGCCATCGAGACGTTTAACGACTCGGATGAGGCGCGCGATGCCGGCATCCAGTTCCGGATGGTCGAGGGCGATGACATGGGCGACCCTAAGACGGCCGTTACCGTTGCGAACACGCTCGTATCTGACAGTAATCTTATTGGCGTCGTTGGCCATTACAACAGCGGTGCCTCGATTCCGGCCTCGAAGGTCTATAGCGATGCAGGCGTCGTGATGGTCTCGCCCGGATCGACGAATCCTGATCTGACACGCCAGGGCCTACCCGGCGTATTCCGTACTTGCGCAACCGACGACCTACAGGGTCCAGCCGGTGCTCAGTACGCACTTGATATGGGCTATACGACCGCCGTTGTCATCGATGACTCAACGCCGTACGGCGAGGGTCTGGCCACCTTCTTCGCCGAAGCCTTTGAAGAGCTCGGTGGCGAGGTCTTGATGACCGAGAAGACCAAGGACGTCGATACCGACTTCAACGCACTCGCAACGCGCATCAGCGCCGAGAACCCCGATATCGTCTTCTATGGCGGCATGTATAACGCAGGCGCGCTGTTCTCTAAACAGCTTACCGATGCAGGAGTAGCCGCACCGGTTATGGGTGGCGACGGTATCCAAGAGCAGGACTGGATCGACCTTGCCGGCGATGCAGCTGAGGGCGACTACGCCACGAACGTCGGCGCTCCTATCGACAGCCTGCCTTCGGCACGCGTCTTTGTCGAGGATTACGAGGACCGCTTCGGTGAGCCTGCCGGTACGTTCAGCGCGTTCTCTTACGATGCCGCGATGGCTATCATGAAGGCCGCCGTTGAGGCCTCTGCAGAGGTGAGCAGTCTCACGAGTCCGGCCGGGCGCGAAGCACTCCTGGACGCGCTTGAGAACATCCGATTCGACGGCGTGACCGGTGAGATCTCGTTCGATGAGAATGGTGACACGAACAATAAGATCATCTCGCTCTATCGTGTCGAGGACGGCGAGTGGGTCTTCGTCGATCCGGCGTCAATCCAATAGCGACCTATGAGTAGCTAACGAGGGCATTACCGACGTAGCTCGCATATGGATATCTTTATTCAGCAGCTTGTCAATGGGATAACCCTGGGCGGTATGTATGCACTTATCGCCCTGGGTTATACCTTGGTGTACGGCATTCTGTTGATGATTAACTTTGCGCACGCCGAGATGTTTATGGTGGGTGCGTACGTAGGACTTTTCAGCTTAAAGTTTTTCTCTGACCCTGAATGGGGTGCGGCAACGCTCGGACTTGAGGGGATGCAGCAGTTTTTCACCGGCTCGATCTTTGGGCTGATAATCATGTTTGCCATCGTCTTTATATTCTCCGGGATTGTGACGGGGCTCCTCGGTATGCTTATCGAGCGTGTCGCCTATCGGCCCCTGCGTAATGCACCGCGACTCGCGCCGCTTATCTCGGCGATCGGTGTATCGATATTTCTACAGAATGCGGTGTTGCTCTGGGTCGACTCGCGCGCCATCGCGTTTCCGAATGTCTTTCCGGTCGTTAACTTTGGCTACGGTATCAATTCATTGAAAATATTCATCGTCGTCACGTCTATTATCCTGCTCATCGGGCTCGATACGCTCGTCTCTAAGACCAAGATGGGCAAGGCGATGCGCGCCACGAGCCAGGATCGCGGTGCTGCCCAGCTGATGGGCATCAACATCAACAAGGTTATCGCGGCGACGTTCTTTATCGGACCTGCGCTCGGTGCGGTCGCCGGTATCTTTCACGGCATGTACTACGGCGCGGTCATCTTTAACATGGGATTTTTCCCCGGCATCAAGGCCTTTACCGCGGCCGTGTTGGGCGGTATCGGCAACCTGCGTGGAGCGATGCTCGGTGGGTTTATGCTGGGCATTATCGAGTCGATGACGGCCGGCTTTATCTCGACGGGCTATAAGGACGTCGTCGCCTTTGCGATTCTCATTATCGTGCTCATCTTTAGACCGGGCGGGCTGCTCGGCGAGTCGGTAGTCGAGAAGGTGTAGCGACATGAGAGAACTCATCGCAGAGCGCCTCAAAGGAGTCACGGCAAAGCCGCTCTTTACCGCCGGCAAGATGACGGCGGCGCAAAAAATAGGCATTGCACTGCTTGTCGCCGCCGTCATCGTCGCGCCGATTCTGTTCCAGGGCTTTGGCCAACTCTTTATGATTCGCATCATCGCCGTTATCGGGCTCTATATCATACTTGCGCTGGGCCTCAACATCGTCGTCGGCTACGCGGGACTGCTCGACTTTGGGCGCATCGCGTTTTATGCCGTCGGCGCGTATGTGGCGATGTGGGTCGGCATTCCGCTGGCCGGACTTCTGGGCGAGACACTTGAGGGATGGTCGTACTTTTTAGTGCTCCCTATCGGTGGCCTCGTTGCATGCGTTGTCGGTCTGCTGCTGGGCCTGCCGGTCATGCGGCTGCGCGGTGACTATCTGGCAATCGTTACACTCGGCTTCGGCGAGATCGTACGTATCTGCTTGACGAACAACATCTTCGGCATTACGAACGGTGCTGCCGGCCTTCCCGGATCCGGTGATTCGCTTGCCGCCCCGGCCGGCCTGGCGTGGCTGCGTCGTAATGTCCACTTTACGATTGGCAATAACTTCGAGTTCACCTTTACCTCGAATATATACTGGTACTTTGTCATCTTTGCGCTCGTCGCCCTTTCGATTCTCGTTATCCGTAATCTCGACAACTCGCGCCTTGGTCGCAGCTGGGCTGCGGTGCGCGAGGACGAGGTCGCCGCACAAGCGATGGGCGTCAACACCACGGTGGCGAAGCTCTACGCGTTTGTCATCGGTGCGTTTTTCGGCGGCATCGCCGGGGTGACGTTCAGCTATTTCCAGGCGTTTGTCAGCCCCGAGTCGTTCACGTTCCTCGAGTCGGTGCTCGTGCTTGCTATCGTCGTTATCGGCGGTATGGGTTCGATTCCGGGCGTCATCTTCGGTGCACTTGCGATTCAGGGCATCCCCGAGTTTATCCGTGGCTTTGCCTCGGCCGGGTGGTTTGGCAATCTGTCGGCCGAGACCGTTTCGGCTATCTCGAACTATCGCTATCTCGTCTTTGGTGCGCTGATGGTCTTCATGATGGCCGTGCGTCCGCAAGGGTTAATTCCCCAGACACGCCGCGCGCGTGAACTGCTTGGCGAATACGATGCCATCGATGGGCACGAGCTCGACGCACGTGAGCCCGGAGATCGCGCGAACTCGACGAGGGGGCGCGCATGACCTCGCACCTGATGGAAGCGCGCGGCGCCACGATTCGCTTCGGGGGATTGACGGCCGTCGATAACGTCGACATGTACGTTGATGTCGGCGAGATTGTCGCACTCATCGGCCCGAACGGCGCCGGAAAGACAACGTACTTCAACATGCTTACCGGCATCTATAAGCCGACCGAAGGCGACATTCTCTTTAACGGCGCATCGATCGTCGGCAAGGCGCCCCACGTCATCGCACGCCAAGGTATCTCACGTACGTTTCAGAATATTCGCCTATTTCCTGCGCTGAGTGCTATTGAAAATGTTATGATCGGCCGTCACATGCGCACCAAAACTGGCGCACTGGGCGCGCTCTTCAAGACGCCCCCTGCACGCAAAGAGGAGCAGCAGATTCAGGCCGATGCTGAGAAGTGGCTCGCGTTTGTCGGGCTCTCAGGGGTGGCCAACGAGCTCGCTTCGAGTCTACCGTACGGCGCACAGCGTCGCCTCGAAATCGCACGTGCGCTGGCGACCGAGCCGCAACTCATCTGCCTTGATGAGCCGGCGGCCGGCATGAACCCGCAAGAGACCGCCGAGCTCAACCTGCTGGTGGGGCGCATCCGTGACGCCGGCGTCACCGTCTTTCTTATCGAACACGATATGAAGGTCGTCATGGAGATCGCCGAGCGTATCTACGTGCTCGACTTTGGCAAGCTTATTGCACAGGGCACACCCCGCGAGGTCCAAAACAACCCGGCCGTCATCGAGGCGTATCTGGGTCTTGGCGCCGACGCGTTGATGGCGAAGCATCTTGACGAGGGGGGCGACGATGCTTAAGATCAAGCACCTCTCGACGAGCTACGGCAAGATTCACGCCGTGCGCGACATCTCGTTTGAGGTCAACGAGGGCGAAATCGTCACTCTTATCGGCGCAAACGGTGCCGGCAAGTCGACGACGCTTCAAACGATATCGGGGCTGCTTAAGCCGCGTGCCGGTACGATTCTCTATAAGGACGAGGACATCGCCGGTATGCCGGCCAATAAGGTGGCGGCGCGCCATGTCGTGCAGGTGCCGGAAGGGCGCCGCATCTTTGGACGCATGACGGTGAAGGAAAACCTCGAAATGGGCGCGTATCTGCGCAAAGACTCGGCCGGTATCAAAGAGGACATCGCGCACGTCTTCGAACTCTTTCCGCGGCTTGAAGAGCGTATCGCGCAAAAAGGCGGCACCTTGTCAGGTGGCGAGCAGCAGATGCTTGCGATGGCACGTGGCCTGATGGGGAGACCCGAGCTCTTGATGCTCGATGAGCCATCGATGGGTCTGGCGCCGGTCGTCGTCGAGACGATATTCGAGGTCATCCAAAAACTGCGCGACCAAGGCATCACGATTCTTCTCGTCGAGCAAAACGCGAGTCTCGCGCTCTCTATCGCCAATCGCGGCTACGTCATGGAAACGGGCGAGATCAGCCTGTCCGGTACGGGGCGCGAACTGCTGGCCAACGAGGACGTACAGAAGGCCTATCTCGGCCACTAGCTTACGTTCCACTTCTGCCAATCAGATACCGCCCTTCTCGTGCGCCTGAATTATGCTATGCTAAGGGCGTTGTGAAAGAAGGGGACACGCACATGCAGAAGAAATACCTTATGACGCCCGGGCCGACGCCGGTTCCGGCTGAGGTCTTGCTCAAGACCGCCGAGCCAATCATCCATCACCGCACGCCGGACTTTAGTGCCGCGCTGCGTAGCGCCATCGACAACCTCAAGTACATCTTCGAGACGACCAACGACGTCCTGCTCTTTGCTTCATCGGGTACGGGCGTGATGGAGGCCGCCATCGTCAACTGTTTCTCTGCCGGTGATACCGTTATTGTGGCGCGCAACGGCAAGTTTGGTGATCGTCAGAAGAGCATCTGCGAGGCCTACGGCGTCGACGTTGTTGACCTTGCATACGAGTGGACCGAGACCGTCAAGCCGGCCGATATCGCCAAAGCGTTGGCAGAAAATCCGCAGGCCAAAGGCGTTATCGTGACACAGAGCGAGACCTCGACCGGCGTGCTCAACGATGTCGAGGCGATCGGTAAGCTCGTTAAGGATCTGCCCGACACGGTGCTCATCGTCGATTCGATCACCGGTATCGGTGCCGTCGAGTGCAAGACCGATGCGTGGGGGCTCGACGTCGTGATGACCGGCTCACAAAAAGGCCTCATGCTGCCGCCGGGTCTGGCGGCCTGTACGGTCAGCGAGAAGGCGTGGCGCGCCTACGAGCGTTCGATGTTGCCGAAGTTCTACTTCGACTGGAAGAAGTACAAGACGAACATCGACAAAGATACGACACCGTTTACCCCGGCCGTCACGCTTGTGCTGGGCCTTAACGAAGCGCTTCGCATGCTTCGTGACGAGGGGATTGAGAATACGATTGCGCGCCACAGCATGTTGGCCGAGGCCACACGCAAGGGCTGCGAAGCGCTCGGTCTCAAGCTCTTTGCACCGGCCGATGGACGCGGCAGTGCGGTGACACCGGTCTGGGTGCCTGAGGGCATCGACGGCAAGGCAATCGTCAGTACGATGAAGAATCGCTATGGCGTCACGATTGCCGGCGGTCAAGACCATCTGGTAGGTAAAATCATCCGCGTCGGCCACCTCGGCTACTTCGGCGAGTTCGACATTATTACGACGCTTGCTGCACTTGAGATGACGCTCGCCGGGCTCGGCTATGAGTTCGAGGCAGGCGCTGGTATCAAAGCCGCCGAAGCAATTTTTCTAAGCGCACAGGATTCCGCCTAAGTTCGTCGCTGCGAAGCTCGCGTACGCTGTACGCCACGCTTCTGGCTCCTGCTTACGCGAAACCCTGAGCACTTATTGATTTTTAGCGAGAGAGGAACTGCAATGAAAAAGGTGCTTGTTGCCGAAAAGATTAGCGACAAAGGTCTCGACCTGCTCCGCGATAAGTTTGAGGTGCACGTCAAGCTCGACCTCACGCCGGAGGAGCTCGTTGTGACGATTCCCGGCTACGAGGCGCTCATCGTGCGCAGTGCCACGCGGGCGACGCGCGAGGTCATCGAGGCCGGCAAGAGTCTTGAGATTATCGGGCGTGCCGGTGTCGGCGTCGACAACGTCGATGTCGCCGCCGCGACCGAGCAGGGCGTTATCGTCTGCAATGCGCCGACCTCCAATATCGTCAGCGCGGCCGAACAAGCCATCGCGCTCATGTATGCCTGTGCGCGTCGCACCGCACAGGCCGATCGCTCCATGAAAGAGGGCAAGTGGGAGCGCTCGGCGCTTACCGGCACCGAGCTTTACGATAAGACGCTCGCCATTTTTGGACTCGGCCGCATCGGCACGCTGGTAGCCGAGCGCGCACGCGCGATGGGCATGAAACTCATCGGCTATGACCCGTATGCGAGCGAGGCAAAGGCCGACAGCCTCGGCGTCACCTTGATGAGCGACATCGACGCGATTCTTGAGCTCGCCGATGTTATCACCGTGCATCTGCCGAAGACGAAGGAGACGATTGGCATGTTCGATGAGGCACGCTTCGCCAAGATGCGCGACGGCGTCATCCTCGTCAATGCGGCGCGTGGCGGTATCTTCGAAGAAAACGCGCTTATCGCAGCGCTGGAGTCCAGTAAGGTTGCCTCGGTCGGCATCGATGTTTACGAACACGAACCGTGCACCGATAGCCCTCTGCGCGCTTTTGACAACGCAATCCTAACGCCGCATCTCGGCGCTTCGACAAGCGAGGCACAGGAGCGCGCCGGTGTCCAGATCGCCGAATACGTGATGCTGGGGCTCGAAGGGCGTATGGTGCCGACCGCCGTTAACGTCACGCCCGTCCCTGCTGACGTTATGGATAAGGTACGCCCATTTATCGACCTCGTACAGGATATGGGCCAGATGCTCAGCCAGTTCGCCACCGGTGGCATCGAGGCCGTCGAGGTCGTCACTGTCGGCCGGCTTGCCGCGCTCGATACGACGATTCTGACGACCGCTGCGCTTAAGGGGATTCTCTCAAAGGTGACGGCCGACCCGGTCAACTTCGTCAACGCCAACTATATCGCCGAGCAACGCGGCATCGAGGTCACCGAAACAAAACGCAAGAAAGCCTATGCGTATAGTTCGCTCATTATCTTGAAGGCACAGACGCCACACGGCGAGGTGCGTATGGCCGGAACGGTCATCGGCAAGAACAAGGAGCCGCGGCTCGTCTCTCTGTTCGGTGCTGACCTCGACGTACGTCCCAGCCAACACATGGCGTTCTTCCAATACCCCGATCAACCGGGTGTTATTGGCCGCATCGGCATGGCGCTCGGCGCTGCCGGTGTCAACATCGGCATGATGCAGGTAGCGCGTACCGAGGTCGGGGGCGATGCGCTCATGGCGCTCACCGTCGACTCGCCGCTTTCGGCTGCCACGCTTACTGAGCTCACACGTTCATGCGACGCAACAGTTCCCATGAAGAATGCGTGGTACATCCAACTGTAAGCACACTAGGACACGCCTCAGGTTGTCGTTGTGAGGTTCGAGTAAAGGTACTACGCTTCACCTCCCAACTTCTACTGAGGCGCGCCCTAGAGCACTTACAATACTCGTGCTAGAATGAGAAAATGCAACACATAAGCGTTAAGAAAGAGACAGTGCGGATTGCGCTCGACGCGACCGTGCTTTTTATAGCAATATGGCTCGCGCGCAGTGCGTGGTGGATTGCGCGTACCTTTCGTGGCGTGACGATGGGCAAGCTTATCTACCACGCCTCGAGTTCGCGCGAGAGCGTGGCATCGTGGGTCTTTCAATACTATACGACCGATGTGCTACTCGGCACACTCGGCGTGCTGTTCATCTATCTGGGCGTGCGCGTTTGGATTGCGATGGGTGCGCGCCTTGGCGGCCCGCGCCTCGCGCGTATCTGCCGCACGATTGCACGCCCCTGGATACAGACGATTATCGTGGTGCTGGTCTTGCTCGGTTGCCTCGGTTATGCAGCGATTAAGCTTCACGTGCCCGAGTACATCGCGGCCGTTCGCACCCCCTCGACGTTCATAGAGGACAACTACGTCGATCCGCGCACCGCTCATGTCGAGTTCCCTGAAGAAAAACGCAACCTCCTCTACATCTATCTGGAGTCGATGGAGAACACGTACGGCGGTGTTGATGTCGGCGGTATTGAGCCGGTTTCGCTTATCCCGAACTTAACGCGGCGCACGTTTGCCCCTAACACCGTCAGTTTTTCGCACACCGACGGCCTCGGTGGCTTCTACAACGCAGAGGGCACGAACTGGACGGCTGCCGCGATGGTCGCGCAAACGGCCGGCATCCCGATTATGTTTACGCTGCGCTCGGCGGCCTCGATAGATTACGATGAGTTCTTGCCCGGCGCGTTTGCGCTCGGCGATGTTCTGGCGCGCGAAGGCTATCAGCAGACGTTGCTTGTGGGCTCAAACGGGGTGTTCGGCCAGCGCGAAGCGTACTTTACCACGCACGGCGACTACCGCATATTTGATCTACGCTACGTCGAGGAACACGAGCTTATTGACGAGCGAAGTGGCACATGGGGATTCAACGACTACCTCCTCTTTGACTTTGCGAAAGATGAACTTACGCGTATGGCGGCCGAGCCAGAGCCGTTCAATTTGACGATGCTCACCGTTGATACGCATTTTTCCGATGGGGACGTCTGCCCGCTCTGCGTCGAAGAGTTCGACATGCAATATCAGTTTGTTATTGCATGTGCAGATCGACAGATTGAGGAGTTTTTGCGCTGGGTCGAGGCACAACCGTGGTTCGAGGATACGACGGTCATCGTTGTGGGCGATCACGTCACGATGGACATTACGTACAACGAAACCGTACCTGACGATTTCGAGCAGACCGTCTACAATCTGTTCCTCAATGTAGCACCCGGTGTCGAGCCGGCGCCCGGCGCGACGACGCAGCGCACCTTTATTGCAACCGACCTCTATCCCACGACGCTGGCGGCGATGGGTGCCCGTGTGCCGGGCGACCGGCTCGGGCTGGGCACGAACCTTTTCAGCGGCACGCCGACGCTCGCCGAACGCTACGGTGTCGAACGCCTCCACGAGGAGTTTCAGCGATTTTCGCGCTTTTATGCCGACGAAATTCTACGTGACCCACGATAACGCTATACTAAAAGCACGCAATAAAAGGAGGACATCATGTGCCAAGGTGGAGTAAGCGTCACGCAGCTTGCGACGATGATCGAGATGACCGAGGAGACCGTCAAGCTCGCGCAAGGCTGGGCTACGGAGCTCGCGCATCTGGCCGGCCATGCGGCGCTGGCGTGCGGGACAGAGTTTGAGGAGGCTGCTTCTAAGCTTGGCGAGGCGCAGGCACTTCTCGAACGAGCATGCATGCAGACAAACACCGCTGCCGAGGCAGGCGGCGACCACGTTCACGTGGAACGCGTGTAGCGACGCTTGTATGCCGGTTTGATGAAGCTCAACATCATAGGGGCGGGAGGTCACGGCAAGGTCGTGGCCGATGCCGTACAGGCGGCCGGACTCGGCGATACCGATGGCTTCATCGTCGCTATCGGCGATAACGAGGTACGTGCGTGTGAATATGCACAAGCGGCTGCACGTGGACAGCGTCCGATAACGGTTATCCATCCCACAGCGACCGTTTCGCCGACGGCAACGATTGGTGACGGGGCCTATATAGGTGCAGAGGCAATCATCAATCCCTGTGCTCGGGTCGGCGACAACGCCATCATCAATACGCGTGCAACCGTCGAGCATGATTGTGTCGTCGCCGATCATGCATTCGTGGGGCCGCATGCCGTCATGCTTGGTGAGTCACAGCTGGGTGTCGGCGCGTTGCTCGGTGCAAGTGCGACACTGGGTATCGGGCTGACGGTCGGCGCATGGGCACGTATCGGCGAAGGTGCCGTTGTCAAGCAAGATATCCCCTCGCGTGCAACCGCTGTCGGCGTGCCTGCGAAGGTGTGCGATTAACGCCGTAATTTGCGGCGCACGCTGCGTGCCACACGCAGCATCTGTGCGCCTATCCCCCCAACGCCGTATGCGGTCATGTCAGCGGCGATAGACATGCGTGCTACTCTGCGGTACCGACCATAGGCGGCGCGCAATTTTTTGTAGCGTGGCGTGTTGGACAGCACGTCAAGTACCTGTTTCCGCATCAACGTATCGAAGGTATCGAACTGTTCGCGCAGGTTGATGGGGGGCTTTTGTGATGCCGAATCAGGATCCTCGCGGTAATGATAGAGGCAGTCGGGGATGAGTGCGACGGGCAGGTCCAGCGCATAAAAACGAGCGTTGAAGAAGATATCTTCGAGGTTGTTGAGCTCAACAGGATAGGTGATGTCGGCTGCTTTAAGGGTGTCACGGTGATAGATACCGAGAGCGGTACTCATGAACGGCACGAACACCTTGCCAAAAAGCTTCTCAAAACACCACAGGCCGTTGCGTTGTTCAGGCACTTTGCAGCAGCTCATCTCTCGCGTCGTGCCGTCTGTATACGCGCGTAGATAGCCGCAACGCACGAGCGCCGCATCGCTGCTCACGGCCGTGTCATAGAGTCGCTCGTACATTTTAGGTTCGACCCAGTCATCGGCATCAACACGTCCGATATACGTGCCGCAAGCAAGCGCCAGACCTCGATTAAGGGCAGCGCTGACCCCCGCATTGTCCTGACGTATGCACCTAAACCGCTTGTCGCTCTCACAAAACGCCATCGCAACCTCGCCACCGCCGTCGGTCGAGCCATCATCGATGACGATGACCTCGATCTCACGCAACGTCTGTGCCGCAAGTGACTGCAAGCATTGCTCGACATACGCCGCTTTGTTATACAACGGCACCACTATGGACACAGCAGGCTTTTCCATATCACCAGTCCCAGGGATTGATTACGTGTATCCCCGTGCCTTCGAAGTCTTTAATATTGCGGGTAGCAAGCGGCGCGTCTAGGGAGTGAGCGATCGCCGCAATTTGTGCATCACCAAAATCAATAGGACGCCCGGATCTTTCTCTGACGGAACGGATATTCGAATAATGGAAAGATGCCTGTGCGTTAAAAGGGAGCACCCTGTTCGCAAGCGCGACAAAGAAAAACGCCTCGTATCTCTCTTTCAAGCTTGTCTTGTGATTACTATCAGGCATTCGTTCGAGTCCATACCAGATTTCCGCATGTGAGATAACGGTGGTGCAGAGATCGAGAACACCATATGTGTTGAGCCACTTGATAACCTGTTTGTCGGGTGTACTTTTCTGTATCTCTGATATTACGTTAGTGTCAAGAATTATCATACGAGTCTACCTTATTCGAATGCTGGAATAGGGCGAGCTGATGTACGCGGCGGAATGCAATCATTCAAATCCGGTCCGGGCTCGATCTCTGCAAATCGCCGCGCCCAGTATGTACCCAAGCCTTCCTCACCGTAGTCGACCCCATGCCTCTTTGCCGCACGGTCGCTCGTCAGCGTTGTATCCGCAGCAGGTGGATTGACCACTACTGCGGATTCGGTAATAGCGTTTTCCAGAATGAGTCGAATCTGCGCCTCCATGGAGCGCTTGTTTCGTTTTGCCGATTCCACGATCTGCGCTTTCACGACAGGGTCAAAGTTTCTGATTGTGAGAGTCGCCACAGCTATCACCTCAATCTATGTGTAGCTTGCATTATGCAGTCATTATGATAGCATATTTTGAGAGAGAAAATGTGCGCCCTTACGCTCCGATCTCTAAACTTGACTGATTTCGGAGATGATAGCTACGCTATACTGGGTTATTATGAGCTTGCGCTTACACCATAGCGTCACCATGGAACCATTCAGGGGTGGGGAATGATCTATTCGGCGATCGAGTGGGCGGCAATAAGCTTTTGGGAAATACTACCGGTGACAAGTTTCTTTGTGGTCGTCGGTCTATTGGCTGCAGCGCTGGCGATACGGTTGCAGAAAGACATCGCTCTCATGCTGCCCGTATCAGGCATGTTGTTGCTTCTCCTGGGCTATGTGCTCGGGCTCTCCGGTATGCTTGTGGCATATGCACCAATCGTGTTGCTGGCAGCCGGGTTATGCGCAGCCTATCTACTGGTCCGTTTTCTGCGCGCTTCTGACCGATCAAGCTTCAGCCGCTATCTTTTGACATACGGAATGCTCGCATTCTGCGCCTGGTTCTTCCTGATACTCTTTATTAATATGGGTCGCGAGTTGGTTGAATGGGACGACTTCTCGTTTTGGGCGATTGCAGTCAAGGATATGGTACGGCTTGACCACCTCTACGTGTCGCCGGATGCGGCAATCACTATAGCCGGATGGATTCCTCCAGCATCCCCATTGATAATATATCTTGCGAATAAGCTGGCAGGAGGATTTTCCGAGCCAATATCTTTTGCAGCTCTCCAGACCTTTTGCGTACTTTTTGTTATTCCGATCTTTGCCTTGCTCAAACGTAAGACCTCCTATATTCTCGTTATCTTTGCACTGTGCGTATTCCCCCTTGCTTCATATTTGCTCCCGATAGACGATCCGAAGTATCTTTTCAATTCACTTTATGCCGACACTACCATAGGAGTGGTATACGGGTTCGGGCTCATCTTGCTGCTGTTCGACGCCTTCCGCGTACGCTATCAAAAACTCTACTACCCGATACTATTTCTCATTGGGTTTGTCCTCTGCGCGACGAAGCAGGCAGGTCTTTTCTTTGTGGTGGCACTTGTAGGGATCGCTGCAGTTCAGCTAATCCTTGACCGTAGGAATTGGACGCAATACGCTAAATCCATTCTGGCGTTTTGTATGGGTTGGCTAACTGCTACTACATCGTGGACATGGTACTTATCGCAGTATCCGGCTGTGATCGAAGGCTCGCGTGGCGCGCACGAAATGCCCATCAGTGTACTGACAGAATTTTTTGTGGGGCAGGGTACACCGCTTCAATATCAAACGGTTTTGAATTTTGCGCATTACGTATTCACAAGAGAGGTTCTTGTGAACCTTCCGATGTCGTTTTCCTTGCTGTGCTGCATGTGGGCAATTATCATGATAGGGATCGATCGATACCATAAGGCTCACAAGGCACGGACAGACCTGAGTCCAAGGCTTTGGAAAATGATCGCTCTAACCATGATGGGAGTGACGGTTAATCTCATCTGCTTGCTGCTTGCTTACGTCTTCAGTTTCTCCGAGAGAGAAGCTGCATATCTAGCAAGCATGTCACGATATCTGTATCCTTTGATCTTGTCGCTTGCGATGGTTGGGCTGGCGTTTTTTATTAGTCGCAACAAGGCGTTGCCTTCGCAGGTCGCGACACATCGACATAAAAAGCTACGCAGCATAGCGCGCGTGATGGCGTGCTTGCTGGTCATTGCGATTTCGTCTTTGCCTATGCTGCTCTATATTCGTACTCACTATCGTGTCGATTATCGAAATCAATATTTTGATGAGTATCCCGGTGTCACATCGGCAGACGTAACGGGCAAGAGGGTATTTTTGGTCGCCCAAGATGATGGCGGTATGCTTTACTTCCGGACATCGTATTACTTGAACCCTGTACATCTTAATCCGTATGCAACATGGCATGTAAGTGAAGAGTGCATAACGCAGGATGATCCCATAACACCAAGAATCTCGCTTGCGGAGTGGCAGCGCATGCTAATACAAGGAGAATACGACTACGTATACCTTATGGAAATTGACGATGATTTTATCGCCGATTACGGGGGGGGGGGGGGGGTTTTTTTAACACCCCAAAAAATTTCCCCCCGAAAAAATTTTTTTGTGGGGGCTTTAGGGGGGTTTTTGGGGGTTTGGGGGGGGCGGAAAAGTTTGTGCCCCGTT
>Ga0099364_10000803_pt1 | contig 53275 bp, 43 predicted proteins | sample TergutTh196P3_FD_73070 | JGI IMG/M metagenome (GOLD analysis project Ga0099364, IMG submission 73070) | Microcerotermes parvus P3 segment gut microbial communities from Pointe-Noire, Republic of the Congo - Th196 P3 | ecosystem: Host-associated > Arthropoda: Insects > Digestive system > Gut ... | reverse complement strand
TGACAAGTTGGAGTTGATTTTTCTTCAGATGCCGTTGTTTGACAAGTCAGAATCGGAATTGAAAACGCGTCAGGACAAGTGGTATTATTTTCTGAAGAATCTAGCGAGTCTAGAGCAGATACCGGCAATACTTCGTGAGCCGGTATTTGAGCAAGCATTTGAAACAGCGGAGATTTCCCGGATGAGCAAGGCGGAGTATTTGGCTTATGAGGCTCACCTCAAAGCGTATCGGGACAATAGTGCTGTTATGGCAACTGCTCGTGCGGAAGGCAAAGCGGAAGGCAAAGCGGAAAGGGATACCGAAATTGCCCGCGGAATGAAACAGGAAGGATTGGACATTTCCCTCATCGTAAAATTGACGGGCTTATCCGAAAGCGAAATCGAACGGCTCTAACACGAGCATCTTCAGGCCAGACGGTCTGGCCTGACTTACCCAAAAACCCCTGCGCAAGAACTGCGCACCAACCAAAACGGAACTCCTACCATGAAACTTATCGACACATACCAACCGACGAAACTATCGCAGATTATAGGCAACAAACAAGCCATAACGAAAATCGAACGCTCCATCCAAATGAATGAAGGGCTCGGCGGACTCGTGTTTATGCTAACCGGCACAACCGGCACCGGCAAAACGCTCATTGCGGACATCATCGCAGAGAGTGGCAATCACGAAATCTATCGGCCCGATTGCACCAAAGATGCCGAAACGGCAACGTTCATAGACATGCTCAAGCAAGACATATACTCGCGTCCGCTACTTGCCGACAAGTATGTCTATATCTTTGACGAGGCCGACAAGTTGAGCGTGAACAATATCACAAAACTCAAAACGACTATCGACGCTATTGACCGCCGTCGACGTCAAGAGTTGCCTTGCTATGTTACGGTGATTTTCACATCGGCCAAAAGAAAAGATGAGTTATCCGATGGACAGAAAAAGCATTGGGATGAATTGGTGACTCGGTGCATAAAATGCAAACTGGAAATTACTTCGGAAGAGTTTAACGAATTTTTCACATACGTAACGATGGATTATATCACGGATATGTATCGAAAAATTGCGGTAAAGTCTGTACGGGCCGCTTGGGATTTTATAGAAGATAATGACATTCCGATAGCGGGATAATAATACACTACTTTGCTGTTTATGTTTCGGAGCAGTAAAGTAGTATATCATCCGAAACGCACCAACATTAAACTCTGCGCTGAAGATGCGCACTAACCCAAAGGAGACTTTACCATGAAAATCAGATTTGAGCGAAAAGACCTATTGCCGAAACTTCGATTGGCAAAAAACATAACGAGCCATCTTGGGAACATAAAGATTTTAGCAGACAAACGTCACGGCACTGTCATACATGCAACGGATGGCAAGCATGGTATCCGCATTCGTTTTGATTGCGAAGTAGCACGCAAAGGTGCGGTGCTACTGCCAATAAAGGAAATCGTTAACATTCTTTCGCAATCTAAACAGGATATGCTCTGGCTAGAAGTTAAAAATGATAAAATTGTCATGCGGGGAGAAGGGTGTGGACAATGGGAGTTTTCGTTACAATGTCCTGATAACATGCCTGACGTTGAAGAATTTACGGCAAAGTCTTATCATAAAATTCCGAAAGAAGAATTGCAACGAATGATTCGGCATACGATTTTTGCCGTTGACGAAAACAATGCACGCTTCACACTTGCTGGTGTCTGTTTTGAATGTCAAATGGCAAAAGATTCTCCCAATGAAGATGTAATCACTGCCGTTGCAACAGATGGCAGACGGCTTGCAATACAAAAAGAATACACAGAGCGGATATTAAAATCGCACAAGCGAGGTAAAATTGTTTTTATGGAATGGAATAGCGGTTTTGTCTATCACATTCCGGCTCTCTGTTGTAAGAAAAGTAACGGTCAAGGTTTTACTATTTTGTCCATTACGGATAGCGACTTGTCAAGCAATAAGCATTTCGCCAACATGTTTGCGGCACGGAGTTTGTTTTAGACTATCATAAAAATGGACTGATGGAATAGTCCATTTTACTTCAATAGAATATCGACTGTCCCAGTTGTGGCGAGGCATATAGGTTTTCATTGTTGTCTTGCATAAAATCATTCGGCAATTCATCCAGTGTCAATGGACTACTTGCCGGTTCTGCAAACATTTTTATGATCGCGTGTTCGATTGCCACTGAACGGGATACATTTTCTTCTGCGGCATATTTATCAATGCTTTTGAGCAGTGTCTGATATACAGATAGCGATACTACTTTCTTTGTGTCATCTTTGGATGTAGAACGTTTTTTGCGTGATTGTGTTTTTGTGTCAGTCATGCTATTATTCTACTATCTTGTTTTCGGATTGCCAAATGACACTGGACGAAGTTTTACAAAATGTGCGAGTAGAATTGCAAAACCATTTTTCGGACAACGAAAATGAGTTTGTGGTGCAGGGGTATCAGGGCACGGCGTGGAGTCTGAATGACCAGTTTCATAAGATTTCGGATGATGCCGGTTTGGGCAAGATTGCGTGTCCATTTCGGAAGATGCGGCGGAGTCGGAGCAATGAAATACTGCGGCGTTGGGGCGAGACGAAGGAGTTGCTTTGGATCGGCCACACGGCGGATGTGATGGAACGGCATTATCGTCAGCATTTGGATGAGGATTTTGCTACATGCTAAAACCCATGCGATGGGGCGTGTTTTGGCGTTGTGTACGGTGTTGCGTTCAATTTGAGCAATGCGGGAAGTGCATATTTTGCAAGGAGATACAACGCGATGCAGCGTAGCACAAGGGGCGGAAAACGGCGGGGGGCTTACGTCCCCCGCTCTTGCACACGCAACTCTTGCAAAACTTGCACTCGGCTCGCAACCGTGCCTTGCTTTCTTCCGCAATGTGCGATACAATAGGCAACGTCAAGATAGAGACCGCCCCGAAAAAGCGGAAACTTTTACCCAAAATCCCCAAAAAAATTCCCGGAGAATAGCCATGGCAAGAAAAACAGAATTCAATATGGAAGCCCTAAAGTCATACACTTTTTGGACTTGCACTCCACTAGGATTGGCCGCCGCCATCGTTGCCGCCTGGATGGCCATCGGAGCCATCGCCGACGAATTAAGCAGTCAAACAACACTGCTGGAAACTCAAAAAACCGCCATAGATACGCTCCAACGCGGTGCCTCAACCCATCCGAACCAAGGAACAATCGACTCCATCAATGAAAAAAAGGAACTGCTGGCCGATAATGTCTATGCCGCCTGGTCCGCTATGGTCAATGACCAACGCGAACAAAATCGTTGGACCGGCCTTGCCGCCGCCGCAACCCGGGATATTGAAAGCCAACCCTTTCTCGGACCGCTCACAGGAGCAACCTTGGATAACTATCTCAGTTTTGCCCAAGCGGAAATCAACCGAATGCTGGACCGCAACTTTGCCCGTTCCGGCGAAGCGGATTTGCGGCTTCGACGTATTCAAGAATTCCGCCGTTTACCCAACGGAAACGTCGAGCCGCTCGAACGGCTTTCGCTGGCCGATTCCAGCAGCAGAGGAGGGGGCGACGGATTTAGCCGATCACGCGGCGGCGATTCGATGGGGATGGGAATGAGTACGGGAACCAGCGGACGAACCGCAACGGCCGCCGACATAACTTTTTTGCGGGGAACCGTTGTTTGGGATAATCCCTCATTGGATATTACCCTGAAAAATTGGCAGCAGCGGCCGCACGCGTTTGAGGTTTGGCTGACCCAGGAAGACCTTTGGGTTTATCAAGCACTGCTTTGGGTGGTTGCGGAATCCAATCGATACGTTCGGGAACAAACGAGGATGAACACCCGGGGCGGTCAGGGCGGAGCCGGTGGGATGAGTGCCGGGTCTGGAACGGGAACGGGAACGGGTTTGCCGCCGCTCAATTTGAGAGAATCCGTGGTGAAGGAAATTGTTGACATCTCCATCGGGCAACGGGCTGCGATGGAATTGTTCCGCCAAGCAAGCCGACGAATCACGATGGGTGGGATGGGCGGTATGGGAATGGGCAGCGGAATGGGAGACTCCAGCGGGATGGGAATGGGCGGCGGGATGGGGATGGGTATGTTCGGCGGGATGAGCGGAATGAGCGGCGGAATGGGAGACACCAGCGGAATGGGAATGAGCGGTATGAGCAGCGGGATGGGGATGGGAGACAGCAGCGGGATGGGAATGTCCACGGGACCGACGCCTGAAATGCTGTTGGCTTTTGCGATGAGGGGACGCTATGTTGATGAAGCAGGACAGCCGCTCATGGACCCGGATTTGACCGAACACATCCGCAGAATGCCGATATATCTTCGATTGGTCGTAAACCAACGCTACATTTCCGATGTGCTCGTAAATTGTGCGAATTGTCCGATGCCGATCAATGTATTGTGGGTAACGATCAATCCCGATGCCACGCAGCCGTTTCATTTCGTGGCGAGTACCGGAACTTCAGGGGGTATGGGAATGGGCGGCAGTATGGGAGACTCCAGCGGGATGGGAATGGGCGGAAGTATGGGCGGGATGGGAAGCCGGCCAACTCGTTCGCGTGGTGATTCGTTTGGGGGAAGCAGCGGGGGGAGTGGCGGCCGTGGTTTTGGCCGGGGCAGTTCGAATGATGTAGATTTCGGGCCTGATGCGGTAACGATTGAGATATTTGGCAGCATTAACATATTTGCACCGCCGGATGCGGAGCAGATACGTGGAACGAAAGTGCTTGATGCGACGACGGGCACGACATCGGGAACGACGGGAACAATGCCGGCACGGGCGCGGTAAGCGTTCGCGGAGTGCAGAGGTGCGAGCGCATGCCCCCGGGTGAGTTCGACGTGAAACCCGGGGGCTACGCCCCCGGCTCGTGCTCGCCCGCGTGGCCCCCTTCCAATCAGTACGGCAACGTTTCCCCACCGGCAATCGTTCCCAACGCACGAAGAACCGAACTGTCCGTATCCCGCGATATGAACCGAACCGAACCATCAAACATTCCAACATTCATCCCCCCATCATGCCAACTGCCCACCCGACTGTTCGGCAGGCTGGGCCATTGCTCTAAATCCTCCAACGTCATATTGCCGCGAGGTGCCATCCAATTAAAGCCGTCCCGTAGCTCAATAATCGCTATCGTGTTGCTCGTTCCGTCGATGATGTTAATAAGTTGCTTTCCCGCGAAACCCGGCCTCGTTGCTGGTGCAAATCCCTCTCCATCAATCACTACATAACTCGAACCCCCATTGGGATTGCTTGGACACCGGAACACGCTCGGCATCGCACCATGAAATTGGCTATTATGCTCACTGTTCCAAGGTTCATCCAGGCGGAGTTGCCAGTACAGGTCTTCCTCCCCCAAGAGGGGCAAAATCAATACTCGCCAACTGTGCAACGGACTGCCGTCATCATCTACCGTATAAAGCGGCGGAAACGCATTATGGATGTCGTGATAAGTATGCAAAGCCAGTGCGATATGTTTGATATTATTCATGCACTGCGATCGCTGGTCCGCTCCACGAGACGCTTGAACGGCTGGGAGGAACAAAGCCGTCACGACACCGAGGGCCGGAGCGGTAAAATTTACTGCATCCACACCGGGAAATTGGGCTCTGATGCGAAAAATGAGTTTATCCTCCTCGACGTCGGGCAACAGCGTTCGCAAAAAGCCCTTGGCGAATTGCCAGGCAAGTGGCGGGATTTCGAATTCTGGCGGATTTCCGTGCATCCACATCTGCTGCTCCGTCATGAACCGGTTCGCATTGACGCCGTGTTCGATAATGTTTTCCAGCATTCCGTACAACATTCGGGCATCGGAAGGCCTTGCGGTTTTCACGGTCATCAGGACGCCCGCATTCGCCGGCGGTTCGGTGCCGAGGATTTCATGCAGCGATATGCCCGCACTTGCCCAATTTATTCGTTGTGCGGCAAAGAGCAGGACATTTCGGACTTCGACCGGGACGTCCGGCGGGAGCGGAACGTTTTGGAGTAATTGCCGAGCCGGTGCTGGCAGGGCGGCGACAACCTTGATTTCCGTATCGGCAACGCTTCGTATGGCTTCCACGATCGGCGAATCATCCTTCACAGGGGATAAATTTTGGATCCATTCGGCAATAATGCGTTTTTCTTTTTGAGGGTCTTTTCCTGTCGATAATCTCGAAAAATTAGGATAGGCAACGAACAAAAAATCGCCCACGGGCAAATAGCCTTCTCGGAATTCCGCGGCCGGCATGACCGAAAAAAGTTTCTGAAGGTCTTCATCCGTTTTTCCTTTCCAGGGCGCGACGGCCATAAAATAAATCCCTTTATCAACCAATTCCATATCGGCAATCCAGGCCAATTCTTTAATACCGAGTTCTTGGGTGATGAGGTCAAAGGTTGGTCTGACGAGAATATCGAGTTTTTCGAGTTCGATGGCGAGTTCTCGAGCGGTTGCTTGGTGAGAGCGTTGGTCGAATCCGAGCATGGTCAAGAAGTCTTCGCCGTTTTTTTGGACAAAGGCCTTGATGGTATCGAGTTCGGTTTTTCGGAAGTCGGCATGAACGAAGACGATGCAGTTTTCCGAGATGAGGGGAGCGAAGGTTTCTTGTGCGGTTGCTTTGCCGACTGCCAGGAGCAGGAGACAGAGCATGGATCGGACGAGCGTTTTCATCGTTTTCATGGGAATGAGGGGGTTGGAAGGTGTGGTTGCATTATAGCAGAAGGAGAATGCCGCTGCAATCGGACGGGGGCGCACGAGCCGGGCTACGCGACGTGGATTCACCCGGGGGCTGACGCCCCCGGCTCGTGCGCATACTCTCGCACTTGCGTCGAATCGCATGAATTGCTACCATGCAATCCATGTTTTCGGCAAAACTTCCGTTCTATCAGGGCCCGTTGGACTTGCTGCTCTATCTCGTTCGCAAGCATGAATTGGATATTCTGCAAGTTCCGCTCGCCGATGTTTTGTCGCAATACCTCGAATACCTGCATATCTTGGAACAAATCGACATCAACAACATCGGCGACTTTCTCGCGATGGCCAGCATGCTCGTCGAAATTAAATCCTATAAGGCAATTCCCGGCGAAGAAGTCGTCGAACAAGAAATCGAAACGCCCAAACAGGAATTAGTACAACATCTCCTCGAATACAAACGCTATTGCGATGCAGCCCGACTGCTCCAGCAACGCAGCGAAAATTGGCAACTTCGCTTTGCTCGACTGGCCGACGACCTCCCGCCACGGCTGCGTAATATTTCCGATGAGCCCATTCAGGAAATCGAAATTTGGGATTTAGTCAAGGCATTCGGCCGGATACTCAGTGAAAACGTCACGCCGGTCAAACACGAAGTTGTGTACGATGAGACGCCGATCAGCACGCATATGAATCGGATTCATCATCGGCTCAAACGAGAAAAACGCATTGCATTTCGTCAATTATTTGTTTCGGGACAGCACAAATCAACGCTGGTTGGCATTTTTTTGGCGTCATTGGAATTGGTTCGGCATGAGTTTGCTCATGTATATCAAGAAATCAATTTTGGCGAAATCGAGTTGGCATATCGCCAGAGCAGCAAGTCGCTGGATTTCTCGGCATTGAGTGCGTGTTAGTGAACAGCACGTCGCAGGGCGGCACCGCTCCAGGCAACTGCAATTTTCGCACAAGGTAGGTTGCCGACCGCCGGGCGGCAACTGCGGTACTCCGCACATTAGGCCTCCCAGTCGGCTCACGCCGACGATGCCGCCCGGCGGTCGACATCCTACCTTATGCACCTTTCCTAATGCGAAACTTGCGGTTGTCCCAGGCACCGCTCCCGCTTGCTTTTTTTTCCCTTTAGAGTACAATGATGCCGTGTAAATGCAACACTAACGACCATGGCAAAGCAAGTTACTGCAACAGTTCGATTCCACGCAAAAGGCGGCCAAGCAACTGCCGCTCCGCCCGTCGGAACCGCCCTCGGTAAATACGGACTCAACCTCGGACAATTCGTTCAACAATTCAACGAACGCACCAAAGGCGATCTCGGAATGCGTATTCCCGTCGTCGTAAAAGTCTTCGGCGACCGGACTTTTGAACTCGAAACCAAAACGCCTCACAGCGTTGACCTACTCAAACAAGCCGCGAGCATCGTCAGCGGCAGCGGAAATGTGCCGCGAGTCAAAGTCGGACAGGTTACGACGAAACAACTCGACGAAATTGCCGCTAAAAAAATGAAGGATTTCAATGCTCGAAGCGTACAAGCCGCGAGAAATATCCTCGCCGGAACCGCTCGAAGTATGGGACTGGATGTCGTTGAGTGATGTCGTTGAGTAAAGGCTAGAGCGATTTTCGCGTTGCTACGGACAAAAAATCTGTCATTTCGGCGAAAGCCGGAACCCAGACGCTGTGTGTGATGCCGGTTTCACTGGATTTCGGCGTGCGCCGGAATGACGAAAAAATGTCCAGAGCAGTTTGAAACCCGCTCTGGTGTACATCATTGGAGAAAAGGCACACCATGGTTCCCATTCGCAATCTCATTCTGCTCGTATTCCTGTCGATCTTCCTGCTGTGGTATGCGGCCTCTTGGGCATACAGAACGCAGTATACCGAGCCCCGGCAAACGCTCCAAAGCGAAATGACCCGGCTTTCCAGCGAAATTGAGGTGTGGCAAAATAACCTCAATATGATGACCCAATTTAACGCCCAATATGCCTGGCTCTTTCAACGTTCGCTGCCGCCGGTTTCCAACGATGCTCAATCTTGGTACTCCTTTTGGCTCTTGGAAGTCTTGCAGCACAGCGGATTTGAAAATCCGCAGGTCAATGCCGGTCCCGTATCGCGGATCACCCCCGGTGCGAACTATCGGTTCAATGCTCAATATACCGGCTCGCTTTCGCAGTTTTCCTATTTCCTGTTTGAGTTTTACTATGCTCCGTTTTTGCATCGGATTACCTCCCTGACGCTGTTGCCGACCGAAGGCAACACGGAAATCCTGACGTTCACGATGACGGTCAACGTTTTGGCCTTGGATTCTCGGTTCAATCCATCTACGGTGCAAAATTCGTTCCCGACGGTCCCGATACCTCGTTTGGCATTCAATAATTTGGAGGCGTACCAGGTGATTGAGGAACGGAATTTGCTGCAAGTTGCTCGGGGTGGAATTGACCGGGCGGATCATACAACGCTGACGGCAATCCTGGAGGTTGGCGATCAGGTTGAATTATGGTTTCGGGACGGAACGGCAGGGCGTGCTGCTTTGCCGATTAAGAAGCGGCTTGGGGAAACGATTCAGGCAGGTTCGTTTACGGGCAGGATCGTAGATATTTATTTGCAAGAGGAACTGGTTGTCCTTGACCGCGACGGAACGCGATGGTTATTGGCGGCGGGCGAAAGCCTTAATGAGGCCTTTGCATTGCCGCCGGAGGCTTTTTTGGAGTGACGATGCCAAACCGGGTGCTCACACCCGCCCGTTCCGCTCTTGCGAGTTCCCCCCCACCCCCGCTTACGGCAACGCGGTCAATACGGCATTGCGGAATTCGATGGGGCCGCCTTCCGATTGGAATCCAATACGGCCTTCAATCGGCTCCGCACCGGTCGTCCAGTTGACGATTGTGCCGTTGACCGTAACAACAAGCAAGCCGTCAAAACAGAGGATTTCCATTGCATTCCACTGTCCCGGCTCCTTTTCAGCAGCGAGCAATTTGCCAACGCCCATAAACCGGCCGATAGTCGCATTTTGGACGTTGCGGAGCCGATTTTCCGGTTCGGTGATTGTTCGGCCATGAAATGCCCAAATATCGCCGGCATTTCGGTGTTGCAGTTGCACTTCGACCGATTTTGGCAGGAATGCACCGGCTGGTTGTTCCGTGATTTTCACGAAAATGCCGCTGTTGGTCGGCTCCGAACCTTCCGGCCAGCACCATTCCAGGGCGAGTTTGAAGTTTTTATAGGATTCCTTTGTTGCGAGATAACCGAAGGGCTGGCCTTTGCAGATAAGTCGCCCATCCTCGGTGAACGAGAACACATCTTCGGCTTTGATGCCGTCCCCCATGGCGTGGAAATCCCAGTCGGCAAGATTGGTTTTCTCGAACAGGGTGGTCTGACCGAACGCGGTGCTGGCGGCAATCAACAGCCAACAGCAAAGGGATGAGGCGATAATGTTTCGTTGCATACGGATACTCCTTTAAGTTTGACAATGAGGGTAAGGTTAAGTATGAGCGGATTATACAGTAAACGGCAAAAAATACAATCGCGTGCGATAAAAATAGGGATTTTTGAACGACTTGCGATGCCGATATATCGCAAGCGGCTGCATCCATTCCATCTCGAGGCGATATTCCTCTGGAGCGTATTCATTTTTGCTGTGGAAAAAAATCGTCATTCCGGCGCAAGCCGGAATCCAGACGAGCATGCATATCGTTTCCCTGGATCCCGGCTTGCGCCGGGATGACGGAGGGGTGTACAGACCAATTCTTAATATCCTTTGGATTCCGGCTTGCGCCGGAAGGACACAGGATACGCCATCACCGTTCTTCCGCCAACTCCCTCGCGACCGGGATTTTCAATACCGCCAAAGCCGCCGCAACATTCGATACGATGCCCACAAACAACAATCCACCAACCAAAACGACAAACTGCTGCAATATCGAAAACACACTGACCTGCTGCATGCCCCCAAAAAAGAACGGCAACAACACAATCGCCGATGCAATGACCGCCAAACCAAGTCCCCAAGCAAGCAAGGCGAAACTCTCATAAAGCAACAACAAAATGACTCGGCCCTTCGTGAAGCCAACCGCCAAAAACAAGGACAGTTCCTTTCGCCGCTCCAACACATTTCGGCACTGAATCACTGCCAATCCAAAAATTCCAAGCAGCAAACCAATTCCGCCAAGACTTTGGAACGTCGACAGATACGTATTCTGCACCGCAAACAATTTTCGCAAACGATCCGCCGTCGACTCTCCCTCAAAACCGTAATCGCCGAGCAGATTGTAAATAATGCCCAGCGTGCGGTCATCCAACGGCGATTCAAACAGAAAATAACTGTATCCGCCAACCTCAGGAAAGAGTTTTAATAGATTTTCCTCGCTCATCATGATTTCTCCCTGAAATACCGAATTATGCAGCAAACCGACAATTTCGCATTGGATCGAATCGTCTTGCGGCAACGGAAAAACTTCGCCCATTTTGCCGGAAAGATGCAAAGCGTACATTGCGGTATTTTGGTCAAGGATGACGGGAACGGCGTTCATATCCGTTAGCGGCACACCGTGCGACCCGCTGGGCGGGACCAACACGGACGCATAAACATTCGGCACGCCGAGAATTCGAGGGTTGCCCGTCTTATAAAGATTCAAACAACTGCTGCTGTCGCCGTCTTTCATACGGAACGAATACCAAGTTGATGTATCGACCGATTCGGCAAGAAATTGTTCGTCGTCCGGCTGGATGCCCAGTTGTGCGCGTCCCTCCGGCGTTCTAATGTCGGCATAGACGGGAAATGCCGTCTCCGCAATGAAGCCGACGGTATCCGGCGGGTCCAAGCGGAATGCGCTGATTGAAAGCACCAAAAATGTTGTCGATGCGATAAGACCGATACAGAGCAGACTGCGGCTGGGATGTCGAGCGGCATTCGATTTGGCAAATTGGAAAGGGGATGCGATAGTAATTCGGGAACTGCGATGCGCTGCGTCCCCGGCTTTTTGCGTTTTTGCGGCGCTGGCACCCCGATTTGGGGCGTGTAGGCCGGGAATCACCGGGGTGCTACCCCCCCCCGCTCTTGCACTGACGTTGCCGTGTAAAAGCATCCGCAATGGGGACTTCGCCACGCCGCGTACCGACCAAAGTATCGTCAGCATAGCCAAACACACTCCGCTGGCAAAACCGAACAACAAACTCATCGGGCTAATATGAAGCGTCAAAAACGGCACGGCCGTGTTGCCCTGCGAAATAGCATCGCCCCACCAAGTTGTCAGACCGTAGATCATCACGGCAGCATAGGCAATTCCTAAAATCGAACCGAAAAACGAGCCGAGGAGCGAAATGAGCAAACCTTCGAGCAGCAAGATTTTCGTAACCAATCCGGCTGGCCAGCCGACTGCCAGTTGAATGCCGATGCGTTTTGCTTTCATTTCGACCGAAAGCCGAAAAAGCATCATTACGAGCATCAGGGCCGATGCGATGATGAAAAAACTGAATGCCAAAAAGAGCACCGAAAAGGGCGTCGTACCGGAAGATGCGGCCAGGCCCTGTTCTTTTACGGGAACGAAGTTTAAGCCGAAGAGTGACGGCGGCAGATTGCCGTCCGGCGGTTGGCAACCTACCTCGAACGTCGTCACGTTGCCGAATCGGCTGCCGAAGAGTTCCTGGCCGACTTCCAACGAAACGAACGCTTTCGGAGCGGCTCGGTATTCGTCCCAATAGTCCTCATCCTTTTGCCGAATTCGCCTTGCATCGAACGGAAACGGCGGGTCCCAATCGGCAATCGACGCTTCGTCGGTGAAACCTTGTACCGTAGGAACGAGTCGCGGGTCGGCCCCGAGCCCTTCCATCGGCAGAATGTGTGCGAGCGTGAATGTTTTGCTGTGTGTGGCGTTGACATTGTGCGGATCGAACCAGGTCAGTTCGATTTCATCGCCGATTTGCACGTCGAGGTCGTCTGCCGTCCATTGGTTCAATGTTAGCCGCATCGCCTGCGGCGCGTCCGGCGTTTCGCAGGTGAAACGGCTAACGGCATACACCGTCGAATACGGCGTTTCTCGGTTGTTTTTCACGGAGCGGATCGACGTTGCCAGGTAGAGCAAGCCTTTGTGAAAGGTGGGCAACTGATCGTCGGACGGTTGGCGATCGCCGACGGTGTCTAGCAACGCATTTTCAATCGCTTCGACTTGGGCATCTGTAAAGAGCATTCGGGCCGAAGTGATGTACCAATTTCCGGCATGATATTCCGTTTTGATGCCCAAATCTTCGAGCGTCGGATGGAACGAGATGTCCGGTGAGTCGCCGTAAAAGAAGACCGCATTGACTTTATTGCCTACGTCGAGTCGGCGTTGCAGCCAATCCATCGGCACAATGAGCAACGGCTCGGCCTGCTGGTCCATTTTCAGCGAAAATCGTCCGATGCCGGTATTGGGAACGATGGTATCGACGGGGATTCGAGTGCGGAGGAGTTGGTCTTTTCGACCGAGTGAACTTTCCGGCGGAATGGCCTGCGGCGGCATCAGGCGTAGGGAGAGCGTATCGCCGGGTTGCAAGCCGACGGCATCGGCCAGGGCTTGGTTGGCGATGGTGTTAGCCGTATCGCCTGCGACGCGTCCGAGTAGTTGTACCGCACTGATTTTGCCGTTGAATTCGACGGCGGCGGGAAGAAGAATCACGCCTTCGGAGGGCCGCGGCTCTTTGTCATACTCGATGAATCCCGGGGCGAAGAGGATGGTATGGATATTTCCCAGGCGGTCGAGTGTAAGTGCTTGGAGGCTTCCCCGCATGGAATCGCCGACGAGCAGCGCACCGGTGAGCACGGCAGCCGCACAAAGTACGCCGACCATCACGGCAAGGTTGATCCAGCGGTCATACCAAAGGGAACGCAATAAAATTGGAAACATCACAGCGACATAATATACTCAACGAGATCATCAATCTGCTCATCACTCAAGCCTGCCACGTCGCCAATCGTGTCGCCGTGCAGGCCCAACTTGAATACATCCCGCATCTCCACATATCGGCCATCATGCATATACGGCGCTGTCCGCCACACCTCATGCAGCGTCGGCGTGTCAAAGTACGGCGTCCGATCATAGTACGCCTGCGAATTCACATCATGCATTTTCATGTCCGTGTACCAAGTCTCCGGCGGATGACACGTTGCACAACCAACACGCGGGTCGTGAAAAATAAGTTTGCCCCGTTCCGCTCGCTCACTCAACTTGCCGTCCACCAAAAAGGGGCTCGGCACCTGCTTCAATGCCACCAAATAGGCGTCTATATCCCGGCTGATTTCCTCATTGGGCTCCGTAAAATGGATCCATCGGAAACCCGTTCGGATACACTCGATGCCCATCGTTTCAGTATCCCAACCATTCCTTTCAGGATTGTCCCGGGTTTGCGACCACATCGACGGCGGTGTGAGATGCGTATAAAGCAGACTCGTCGCATTTTTGGGATTGCCCATCCCGTCATTGAGCAAATCCCAATTATATCCATCCATTCTGGCATCGGGATGACAACTGGCACAACTTTGCCAATGCTGGAAACAAAGTCGGGCATCGTTCCACCAGATTTCGCCGCGACGCTCTGGAGTCCAAACCGGCGCAGGGCCAAGGGCTATTTCAACAGGCCGGGCTGTGGGACGCAACTGTGCTTCTCTCAATTTTTGGAGCGTATCGCTAAAATACATACCGACATAAACGTTGCCATCCGCAACGGCAACCGCTCGAGCACCTTGTCCCGGCAATCGGATTCGGGTTTTCATACCCGCAAGAAAACCGAGATAATCTTGGATTTCAATGGATAAAGGGTTTGCCGTACGAGTATCCAGTCGCCGGTGCATTTCGACGGCATTGATGACCATCAACTCGCTGGTCCCGGCAACCGCGACGTAGATTTTTGTCCCATCGGCAGAAGTCGCAATCCCCCAGGGATTGGCGGCACCGAGGTCAACATCGTCGATTAACACTGTATTGACGAAACCGCGGTTTTCGTCTTCCAGTTGCGTGGTATCGACGATGACGATACCGGCGGTATTCATCCAGCCGCGTTCGACTTGCGTCGTCGGCAACAAAAACCGGGCGATGATTGCCGTCGTGTAGATGAATCGGCCATCCGGCGACATGGCCATCCCGTGCAGTGCTCCGCTGCCGTTGGGCAGCAAAATCGGGTTCGTTTCGCCGGTTTCGATGTTGATAATCGTGATTTCGGATGCGACGTAAATGTTGATATTCGGGTCGGTGAGGGGGTCATCGTGGTCGATATAGTTGCCGGGGGCGAGCGGAATCGAATTAGCGACCAAAACGTACTTCCCGTCTTGGGTAACGACGGCCGCTCGGGGTTCCCGAACGGCTTTAATGGTTCGCGTCAGGGTCAAGTCGGGCAGGGCAAATTGACTGACGTCATTTGTAAATTGGTTGCAGACAAAGAGTTTGGTTCCATCGGGCGACAGGGCGGCGGCGGCGGGAGTATGGCCAGCCTTGGCTGTTTTCGTAATGGTTCTTGTTCCTAAATCGACGGCAAGGACGGCCCCTTTGTGATCACCACCAACGACGTAGAGTATTTTTTCATCGGCACTGAGTGCAGCACCGAGCGGAAAAAAATCATCGGAGAGGGCGATGGTGTGAACGATGTTATTGTCGGCGGTATTGAGGACGGCAACATCGCTGGAATCTCGATTGACGACGTAAATGGTTTTGCCGTCTTTGGTTGCAATGAGGCTGATGGGGCCTTTGTATTCTTCGGATGCAAAACAAGGAATGCAGACGAGCATTGCGAGCAATATCGGAATGGAGCGGTACATGGTGTGTTCTCCTCGGATTTTAAGGGACTACATACGTACCCATCGTAACACCATCAGGGCGAAAAATCAAGTCCCGGAAATTCACGCCGAAAAACCGGGGGCGGACTCGCCATACACTTTCCAATTGCCGCTCGCAACGGTACAATGGCACTGGTACGCCTGGCGAAAAACCAATCTTTTCATGAAATTGAAACGCATTGCCCTGTTCCTTCTCATCGGTCTAGCAGCACCGTTTGCGGCGGCGGATGACCGACCGAACATCCTGTTCATCTTCACCGACGATCATGCCTACCAAGCAATATCGGCTTACGGCTCCAATCGAAACGAAACGCCAAATCTCGACCGCCTTGCCAATGAAGGGATGCGATTTACGAAATGCTGCGTAACAAACTCAATCTGCGGACCAAGCCGAGCGGCAATTTTGACCGGAAAGTATTCGCACCTCAACGGATTCCATCAAAATTACGATCAATTCGACACTTCGCAACAAACCTTTCCCAAACTCTTGAAGCAAGCAGGCTATCAAACCGCAATTATCGGAAAATGGCATCTGGAAAATGAAGAAAATGCCAATTCGGCGGGCTTCGATCACTCCGAAGTCCTTATCGGACAAGGGCCTTACTACAATCCGCCGATGTTCCGCAACGGCGAACGAGTCCAACACATCGGACACACGACGGAAATTATCAATGATCTTTCCATCGAATGGATAAAAAACCGCGATAAGGCGAAACCGTTTATGCTGATGTCGCAACACAAAGCACCACACCGTGAATGGGATGCCTATCCAAAATACTATGAACGCTATAAAGATACCGTGTTCCCCTATCCCGAAACATTCGATACCGACTACTCCGGTCGTGGTCGGGCGGCACTCGAACAAGATATGACGATTGCCGAAACCATGAATCTTCGCGATGTGAAAGCCAATGTTCCCCAGCAGTTTCTGAATTCATTGACCGAAGAGCAACGCGCCGGTTGGCACGCGATGTACGGCAACCGCCGGGCGGAATACGAAGCCGTCAGGCATGATCCTGATGCTCTGAAACGCTGGAAATACCAGTGCTATATGAAAGATTATATGAGTTGCGTGGCATCCGTCGATGATGCGATCGGCAGGATGCTGCAATTTCTCGAAGAGGAAGGATTGGCCGAAAACACGCTCGTCGTGTATTCCTCCGATCAGGGGTTTTTCCTGGGCGAGCATGGCTGGTTTGACAAACGGTTCATGTACAACGAGTCGTTCAAGACACCGCTCATCGTTCGTTGGCCGGGGCACATTGAGCCGGGCAGCGTGAATCACGACATTGTGTCGAATCTTGATTTTGCATCGACGTTTCTTGATGTTGCTGGCATTGCGGTACCCGAGGACATTCAGGGCCGGTCGTTGGTTCCCTTATTCCGGGGCGAAACACCGGCGGACTGGCGGAAGGCATTTTATTATCACTATTACGAATATCCCGCTGTTCATATGGTCAAGAAGCACGAAGGGGCGTATGACGGCAGGTTCAAGTTGATACACTTTTACGATGACGTTGATGAATGGGAATTTTATGACCTTGCAAGCGATCCGAATGAGTTGTCAAATGTGTATGCCAAGCCGGAATATGCGGTGGAAGTAGCCAGAATGCATGCCGAATTGCAGAAACTCCGCACGGAATTGAAAGTTCCGCCGGTTATTGTCAATGCACGGAGTTTTCTGTATGACGAAGAGCGTTCTCAAACGAGGCCGGATATGCAAAGTTTTTTTGAACGGCTGCGGCAGATCATCGAAAACCGGAAACAGCGGCAACGCTAGAGCGTGCTTCAAATTGCCCTGGACGCGTTTTCGTCATTCCGGCGAAAGCCGGAACCCAGACATTGCATGTGATGCCGGTTCCTCTGGATCCCGGCCTGCGCCGGGATGACAATGTGTGCGCCGGGATGACAATGTGTGCGCCGGGATGACGGCCTTTTTGGCCAGAGTAATTTGAAACCAACGACCATTCGCTTACGCATCGTGCTCTGCATTCCATTGCGTACCGTCTTCCAACAGCAATGTAATGAAGCCCGACTGGTGTAAAGTAGTCAACATATCATCGAGTTGCTTTTGCCCTTCCTTGACCCATTTATCGCTCATTAAACGACGCCCAATCATCTTGCGAATCGGTTCAATGTCCGCCATCGCCGTTGTCATACCCGCAGGCGGCGACTGACACTGCAATGAAATAACATGTGCAAGTAGACGCCAAGGAATCGTACCGCGACTCGCCAATCGGCCCGGCGGCATGTCCTTCAACTTCCAAAATTGCTCTTCCGACCAATACTGCTCCGTCGAACGACGCGTCGGTGCCTTCTTCTTCATTTTTTTCTTCATCTCCCGAAGTTTCGGATCCTTCGTGTCTTCAGGAATCTGGTCATACTTCGCCTTCCAACGAGCAATTTTCACGTCATCTTCATGAGCAAGAGCAAAGACAAAACCCTGCGTGTCGTATTGCGGCCTGCCCGCTCGGCCAAAAATCTGATGAGCAGAACTCGACTCGATCAATTTCTTCTCGCCCGGCTTGCCCTTGATGATGCTCGGCAACACGACCGACCGAGCCGGAAGATTGATTCCCGCCGCAAGCGTTTCCGTGCAAAGACACACGGACAATAACTTCTGCTGAAACAAATCCTCAACAATCCGCCGATACTTCGGCAGGATGCCTGCGTGGTGAATGCCGACGCCGCGGATTAAAAGTTGCCGAAGTGCAGGGCCGGCTCCGTCCTTCCAATCATGTTCGTCGAGGATTTTGGTAATCGTCTTTTGTTGTTCTGCCGAAATCAAATCGCGGCCACGGATTTGGTCGGCAATCGTCCAACATTCGCTTCGGTCAAAGCAAAAAACCAATGCGGGAGTGAATCGCTCCTCGTCGTTGCCGCGACACATTATTTCGATTTGTTCGGTAAGGAGTTGATCGCCGATCCATTGATAGATCAACGGCACTTTGCGTTCGGTCGATTCTATCAGCGAGAGTTTCCGCCCTCCGTGATCGCGAAGCCAGGCAACGAAATCGTAAGCATTGCCGACGGTAGCGGAAATAAGCAGCGTACGGACGTGTTTTGGAAGTAGTTGCAAGGTGAATTCCCAAACGAGTCCGCGTTCGGGATCGGCAAATTGATGAAATTCGTCCATCACGACAGTGGTGACGTCATCGCTGTCTGTTACATTTCCGGCGTTCATTAATAGCCGATTAAAAAGTATTTCTGCAACGACAACGAGAATGGGCGCATCGGGATTTTCGCGTCGATTCCCGGTGATGAGGCCGACGTAATGCTTGCTGTAACCCCAGCGTTCGAGGGCATCTTGTATTTCTTTGTATTTTTGTTCGGTCAGAGCAATGAGCGGAGTAGTATAGTAGGCTTTCTTGCCGGTTTTCATGACTTCGTAAATACCGGCTTCGGCGATGAGAGTTTTTCCCATTCCGGTTGGAGCGCAGACGAGGGTGCCTTGTTCGGAGGAAAACCAATCGAGAATGGCTTCCTCTTGAAAGGGATACGGCTCGAACGGCAGTTGTTCGAGATACATAAATGCAATGTCCTCGCGGGTAAGCATGGGATGATTATCGGCAATTAATTGTTTGTTTTCTGTTTGACAACTCGTTCATGTTCGTATCGCAGAGCGTTAATGGGTTCCAGTGTTTCCCCGCGTCGGATATAAAAAAAATCCCAACCGTTGCTGTTGGGAACATTAAGGTATTTAGCGGACATCTTATGAATCGACAAAACATCCGTATCATCATCAACACGTCCCACAGCGGTCAAGGTTCCAATGCAGATACCTTTTTTGTTAAATAACCGTTCGCCGACAGACAAAAAACCGCCTGCAATGAGTTGTTGTATCTTTACCTGCGGCGGCTTTACTTCGAGACTTAAATCGAACAGCGAATTTGCCTCCGGTTTCACCTTCGCGATTCGTTTTTCGGCAATTTCAATGTATGTGCGATCTCGTTCCAGTCCGATATAGTTTCGTCCCAACCGTTTGGCGACGGCTCCCGTCGTGCCGGTTCCAAAAAACGGATCCAACACGACATCGTCCGGCTTGGTAGATGAAAGAATTATTTTATAAAGCAACTCCTGCGGCTTTTGCGTCGAATGAATTTTTTTGCCGTTCGCATCTTTAAGCCGTTCGCCGCCGATACAAATGCCTATATCCCAAACACTCTTATCCTGCTTGCCGCCGTTGAGATGCTTCATCGTTTTATAGTTGAATGTATACTTTGCATCTTGACTTTGAGTACACCAGAGCAATGTTTCGTGAGAATTCTTAAAGCGTGTCCCGCCGAAATTGGGCACGGCATTCGGCTTGGACCAAACGATGTCATTGAGAATCCAGAAGCCGAGATTTTGCATGATGTAGCCGAGCCGATAGATGTTTTGGAATGCGCCGATCACCCAAATCGAACCGTTAGGTTTAAGGATGCGTTTACATTCTTTCAGCCATGTTGTGCTGATTTCATCGTATTCTTTGTAGTTTTGGAACTTATCCCACTGATCTTCGACGCCGTTAAATTTTGTGCCGTTTGTCCGCAACAATTCTCCTTCCGTTTGCATCCAATACGGCGGATCGGCAAAAATCATGTCGATGGAATCGTCGGGAATGAGCGGCAGATTTTCCAGGCAATCGCCTGCAATGATTGTATTGAGGTAACGCGTCAAATCCGTATTTCGAGCAATGCCGTCTTTGGGAGTGTTATGTTGTTCCTTCATATTCTAACGAGCCGATCCCGCTTGCACGCAGTGGCAGTGTATCACAAACCGTTTCCCGTGTCAAGTATTCGTTTTTGACGGTCAAAATGTTGGCCGGATTTGCGTAATTGACCTCATCGACGTTATCGGCGTGAATTACGCATTTTGGCGACTTCAACGCGTCGGCAAAGCAACACTGGAAACGGCCGATGTCCGCAAGTTCATTGAAAAAATAAAAGAGTTCCGCATCTATGCCGACGCAAGATGGAATGATCCCACCCGTTATATTGGTGCAGTTGCTGGCGCAGTTGTTGAGAACAATGCGATCAAATTCGCCCACGAGAATGGATTGTACACGATCGTTCAATCCGGCGAAGCCGCGGAGATTGTGCCGGTGCCGGAAGGGTTCCAAGCGAGAGAATGGTAAGAGCAAAAAGAGTGATTCACTACTCCCTTGCCTTCGGCCCGCCTCTTGCCATTGACTTTTACTTAAAACCGAGTAGGATTTTTATATGCAAACTTTCCGCATCATTCCCTGTTTGGACGTCATTGATCGCCGCGTTACCAAAGGCGTTAAATTCAAAGATAACATCGACTTGGGCGATCCCATCGAACTCGCCCGCCAGTATTGCCAAGAGGGTGCCGACGAACTCGTTTTCTATGATATTACCGCCTCGGCCGAACAACGGAAAACCGACTTTGAACTGTTACGCCGCATTGCCGATGTCGTGCAACTTCCCCTGGCCGTCGGCGGCGGAATTGCCTCACTGACCGATATGGAACAAGCACTCAGTGCCGGTGCGAGGAAAATTTCCGTTAATTCGCTCGCCGTTAAAAATCCAAACCTCATTGCCGAAGGTGTTAAAGAATTCGGCAACAAAGCCATCGTGCTCGGGATGGATCCGGTTGCCGTGGATGACAAAGCAAGTTTCCCCAGCGGTTACGAAATCACGACCCGGGGATTTCGCGAGCGTAGCGGGAAGGACGCCGTGGATTGGGCCAAACAGGCAGCCGATTTGGGCGTCGGCGAAATTGTCGTCAATTCGGTCGATGCCGACGGAACGCGTTCGGGCTTTGAATTGACGATTACGGGATTGATTGCCCAAGCGGTCAGCATTCCGGTCGTTGCATCGGGCGGAGCGGGCTCGGCGGAGCATGTTCGGGATGCGTATACGGTTGCAAAGGCCGATGCTGCAATTATTGCTGGCATTTTGCACACCGGTTTGACGACGATTCCGCAACTGAAAGACGCCTTACGAGCCTTTGGCGTGCCGGTGCGATGATAATGCGAGCGGTGTACCCGCTCCCTACCTCTCCCCAAATGGACGGGAAACTTGCAAATAGGCAAAATATGGCGAAAAGCCGCTCTTGCCGGATTTGCTAAAATTCGTTAACCTTCCCCCATGTCGACGATTCGACGATTTATCACTGCGTTTGTCCTGGGGAGTTTGACCTCTTCGGGACTGCTTGCGCAAACGCCCGCCGCGATCTCCTACGGTTCGCTCGCCCCGGCCGGCTCGACCGTCATATCCTCAAATCACGCTCAGCCCGCTCCGGTCTTCGTCGCACAAAATACGACACCAAGCATTATTTCGCCGATTATCAGCACACCGGCCAGCCCCTCGCCGACTCCCGCTACGATTTTGTCGCCTTTCGACCCCTACGTTGTTGATTCTCCGCAAACCTGGTTGGGAATGGTCGTTCCCGTCAGCAATGAACCCCTCGGGCAAAGCCCCTCCGTGTATTCCAATGTCTATTCCGGCAATTTTGACAAATTCATACCGGAAACCTATGCAGCCATGCGGCGGTTTCGCGAAGCAACATCGTTTGAGTACACATTTTTGCCCCGAAGGGACAAGGCCAACGGCTTCGGTATGAACGAAATCGACATCCGAATGCAATTAGCGTTTCCCAGCCGATTTATTCCGAATAATGGGCGGTCTGGATTTTTTTATCTTGCACCGGCGGCAAGTTTTGTGTGGTGGGACGGCCCCTCCAGTCCGAATATGCCGCCGAATGCGTTTGGGACGTTTCTTGATTTTGGGATCCAGCCGCGGTTCAATGAGCATTTTAGTATGAACGCTTGGGGGCGTTTGGGCGTATTTTCCGACTATGTCAATGTGACGTCGGATGCGTTGCGTTATCAAGGCCGACTCGAAGGGATTTATAATGCGACGCCGCAGTGGGAAATCCACGCTGGCGTGATATATTACGGCCGTTCGCGGATTAAATTATTGCCGACGGCGGGTTTTGTGTTGGCTCCCGACGAAAATTGGCTATTGCGTTTAGTATTTCCAGACTTTAAGATACAACGTCGGATTTGGAAAGGCCCGCAAGCGGATTGGTGGGGATATGTTCGGCTGGACTATTCCGGCGGCAGTTGGGATATCAGCGGCCATCCTGGATTGACGGACTATAATGACATTCGATTGGGCGGAGGTGTTGAATTTGCGATGCCTCACCGTCTTGGCGGATATTTTGAGTTTGGTGGCAGTCTTGACCGCGAATTGTATTTTGGTGGTCAGCGTCAGGCGGCCTTGCCTTCCGTGGTGTATTTGAAGACGGGCGTTATCTTCTGAGTAACGGCGAATGAACGGGAGCGTGAGGGAGGAGATACAAGCCGAGAGGAGTCGGGAATGTAGCCATCCCCACTCTTTGCGGGCGCAGCGCAATGATGGTATTGTGCTTGCAAGGCACTCGAAATAGAATAAAATGGCCGATATGTCCTTGCACAGTAAAGAATCATGGAATTGCACGCAGTAACAGGAGCATTTGGTTATTCCGGTCGATACATTGCCCGCCGGCTGCTTCAAACTGGTAGAACCGTACGCACGCTGACCAACTCGCCAGATCGTACGGGAGAATTTCCAGGACAAATACAAGTGTTCCCTCTTTCATTCGACGATCCCCAGCGTCTGACAGAATCGTTGCAAGATGTTTCCGTTCTCTACAACACCTACTGGGTAAGATTCAATCACCACAATTTCAAACATTCGATTGCAGTAGAAAACACGTTAAAACTTTTCGAAGCGGCAAAGAAGGCGGGAGTCAAGCGAATCATCCATACGAGCATCACGAATCCATCACTGGACTCGCCGTTGGAATACTTTTCCGGCAAGGCAATGTTGGAACAAGCGTTGATTGAATCGGGCATTGCTTACACAATACTGCGTCCGACGGTGTTGTTCGGCAAGGAAGACATTTTGATCAACAACATCGCTTGGATGTTACGGCAATTTCCTCTATTTGGGGTTTTCGGCGACGGACAGTACAAATTACAGCCGATTTTTGTCGATGATTTCGCGTCGCTTGCCGTTCAAGGCGGCGCATCGGCGGGCAATGAAATCATCAATGCGATCGGGCCGGAAACGTTTTCTTATCGGGAACTTGTTGCAACGATGGCACAAATCATATTGGGCAAAAAACGGCAGATTTTTTCGATTCCCGATGGACTTGGACTTGCAGTTGGCAAAGTCATTGGGTTTTGTACTGGCGATGTCGTCATCACGAAAGCGGAAATTGAGGGACTCAAATCGAATTTGCTCTATGTCGATGCACCTCCTACTGGTACGACTCGCTTGACTGATTGGCTGTGCGAGCATCGGGAAACCATCGGGACTCGCTATACCAGCGAACTTGCACGAAGGAAAGTGTAAATAATGCCATTTTGAATCAGCGTGGCTCTTTCAATTCGTCGATGATTTGATTGACGGCATTCAGTAATGTTTCGGTTTCATTGGAACAGATATTGAAAACGATTTCGCTGTCAATATGCACATAATCATGAGCAACAATGTTCCGGAATGTCATGATTCGCCGCCAATCAATGTTTGGGTATTTCGAGAACAATATCCCGTTTGTCAATTTATCTATCTTTTTGATTTGCTCACCAACCACCATAAGAAACATGCAGATGGATGCGAGTTTTTCTTTACCGGCATGTGTCGCATGAAAGAAGGCAACGTTTGGAACTGTCTTGAAACTCGTCCGTGCCGCTTCGATGTGTTCTACAACCTGTTGCAATATATCAATAACGATTTCCCGGCTAAACGATTCAGGCATAAATTGCATCCCTTCTCAAGTGTTCCTTAAACAGTTCTCGCAGTTCTTCACGTAATCGAACGATATGGACTGACCTTTGGAATGACGTTTCGAGTTCTTCCCGTACAGCCGCTACGCTAAAAAAATGCGGCGGCATCTCAACGCACACATCGACATCACTCTCCTCATTTGCCTCATTTCGGGCAAAGGAACCGAACAGACCGATTTTTGTTACTCCGTATTGTTCGGCAAAACGCTCCTTGTTGTTTCGCAGAAATTGCAGAATGTCCTCACGTGTTAACATGATGGCTTTTTTCGACTCATTAACAGACGGATACCATTGGGTCGCTATTCTACCATAAAAAGATTGCTGGAGTAACGGGACGGTTTGACGTGGACATATCCGAGTTTGGAGGACAATTTTCGTCCTGTAAGGACAAGGATGCGAGTGTACCTTGCCCTTACGAGCGGCTAGAGCGTATTCAACTTTGCTCTGGATAAAAAGTTGTCATTCCGGCGAAAGCCGGAATGACGGCAGCGAGTCTACACCAATTCGAGAAACGCCCTAAACTCGGATTTCCCCTCCCCCTCGTTGACTCCCGTCCATTTCGTGTTATACTGCCCGGATTACGATAGACAAGGGCGTTTATCGGTGCAATAAAAATTGTGCCGGTAAACGCCTTTTTTTGTACCCATCCCAACCAGAGGTTTATCATGAACGACATTCCCAGTCTCTTCGGAAGCATGGTCTTTAACGACACCGTCATGCAAGAACGGTTGCCCAAGGATATTTACCGAGCACTGAAAAAAACCATGTCCCAAGGCACGCACCTAGAACTCGACGTCGCCAACGTCGTTGCCAATGCCATGAAAAGTTGGGCCATGGAAAAAGGTGCAACCCATTTCACCCACTGGTTCCACCCCATGACCGGAACCACCGCCGAAAAACACGATAGTTTCATCGCTCCCGCAAACGATGGAAAAATTATCATGGAATTCTCCGGCAAAGCTCTCATCCAAGGCGAACCCGACGCCTCCAGTCTGCCCTCCGGCGGTCTGCGGACGACATTCGAAGCCCGAGGCTATACCATCTGGGATACAACTTCCTACGCCTTCATCAAAGATGAAACATTGTGTATTCCCACTGCGTTTTGCTCCTATAGCGGCGATGCACTTGATAAAAAAACTCCGCTTCTGCGATCAATGGAAGCGATTGACAAACAAGCCATGCGCATACTCCGACTCTTTGGCAACACCTCGGCGAATCGCGTTCTCACGACGGTCGGCCCTGAACAAGAGTATTTCCTGATAGACAAAGAGATGTTTCTCAAACGGCCCGACTTGATCTATACCGGCAGAACTCTTTTCGGCACGCCGCCCCCTAAAGGACAAGAACTTGAAGACCATTACTTCGGCTGCTTGAAGCCAAGAGTGTTCGGTTTTATGAAAGACCTGGAGTCAGAACTTTGGAAACTCGGTGTGCTTGCCAAGACCCGACACAACGAAGTCGCTCCGGCACAACACGAACTCGCTCCGGTGTTTACCACAACGAATATCGCCGTCGATCATAATCAACTGACCATGGAAGTGATGAAAAGCGTTGCGAATCGGCACGGATTGGCTTGCCTACTTCACGAAAAACCGTTTGCCGGCGTTAATGGAAGCGGCAAGCATAACAACTGGTCCATGACTACTGATACCGGCATCAACCTGCTGGAGCCGGGCGAAACGCCTTATGAAAATGCACAGTTTATCTTGTTTTTGGTTGCTCTCATCAAAGCGGTGGATGATTATCAAGACCTGCTCCGCGTCTCATCGGCAAGCGCAGGCAACGATCATCGGCTCGGGGCAAACGAAGCACCGCCTGCGATCATGTCCATGTTCCTCGGCGATGAATTGACGGAAATTCTTGAAGCGATTGAAGCCGGTACGGTATACTGTAACAAGCAAAAACATCCGATGCAAATTGGAGTTACGGTCTTGCCGCATTTTCCAAAAGATACGACCGATCGCAATCGAACATCGCCCTTTGCTTTTACAGGCAACAAATTCGAGTTCCGCATGCTCGGCTCAAAGTTTTCCGTCGCGGGCCCGAATATCGTATTGAATACGGCAGTTGCCGAAGTGTTGAAACAGTTTGCGGATGTTTTGGAAGAGACGGAGAATTTCAAGATGGATTTGGCGTTGATGATCAAAGACACCTTCCATAAACATAAACGAATTATCTTCAACGGCAACAATTATTCTGACGAATGGGTTGCCGAGGCGAAGCAGCGTGGGTTATCGAACTTGGAAACGACGGTAGATGCGTTGCCGACGTTTGTTTCGGCAAAAAGTATTGAGTTGTTCACGAAGCATGGTGTTTTTTCGGAATCGGAAATACATTCGCGTTATGAGATTTTGATGGAATCGTATTGCAAGACGATTCATATAGAGGCATTGACGATGGTGAGTATGGTAAACGGCGAGATTATTCCTGCGTGCATTGATTACCAGAACGAATTGGCTCTACTATTGGAGCGGAAGAAGTCGTGCGGTGGATATGATATTTCATTGGAGAGTAGCCGATTGCAACAGATAGCGGATTTATCGTCTCGTTTGCTGAATCGGTTATCGGCACTGGAAGCGGCATTATTGGAATATAAGCGTGGTCAGGAGATTTTGGAGCATGCAACTTTTGTCCGTGATGGGGTATTTGCGGCGATGTTGGAGTTGCGTCTTGTCGTTGACGAATTGGAGATGCTTGTGGCCAAAAAGCACTGGCGTTTTCCGTCATATGCGGAATTGCTGTATAGCGTGGTGTAGGATTGCGAAAACCGTAAGCAAATCCAGAGCCCGCATAGGGAGCCCTCCGGTCGGTTGCGCCGACGCACCCGCCCGGCGGTCGGGTGCCTACCCCTGGATTCCGGCAAGCCGGAAGGACATTTTTTGTCCAGGGCAAAGTTGAATACGCTCCAGCCGCGACGCGCTGTCCCAGAACAACGCCGAAAACGGGATTCACCGGCTATTCTGGTAAATCGCCTGGATCATTTCGGAGGAATCCTTGAATTTCGTCTTCGTTTGCAGGACCGTATCAACAAGCCGACGGGCATCCGCCTCGCCATGTCCCAAGGCAAGCAAGGCCTCAAATGTCTCCGAAACGACATCAATTCGCTGCTCCGTTTCCGTCGGCAACGTTCGGGCAACGAGCAATGCAAACCGCGACACCTTGCGGCGAAGTTTCGCTACGATCCGGTCCGCCATCGCCGGGCCAATGCCGGGCAGACTGGAAAGGAATTTTGCATCTTTTTCTTCAATCGCTTCGGCAACCTCTTTGACAGGCCGAATCATCGCCCGGAGTGCTTTTTTCGTGCCGACTCCATCGACACTGCAAAACATTTCAAAAAATTGCCGTTCCGCTTCGGTCAGAAAGCCGATGAGACGCGGCGTCATTTTGTTTTGCGAATTACCGTCAAGCGTGCAAATCGTGTGGAGCGAGACGGTTTTCCCCAAATCGCCTTGCAGATGCCGACGGGTATATTCCGGTACGAGGACTTCGTAATCAAAGGGAGGAGCCGTCAAAACCGCACTCTCCTCGTGCAGTGCCGACAGCAGGCCGGTAATTTTCGTGATCATGCACCGCCCATTGTACGCCGAAGGCGTTTGAATGGCAAGGCCGTTCGCGGAACGGCATTTTGTCCCTATCCGCTCTACGAGGGACTTGATTTTACGCAAATTCCGTGTAATCTAATGTACACTGACCGTCGAACCGAGACTCCATGAAACGCTGGCTGTTCAATCTTATCTATTGCGCAGTCATTCTGCTCTGCTCGCCCATCATCCTCTATCGCTCCGTCCGACAGGGAAAATACCGAAACGGCGTCAAGCAAAAACTTTTCGGACGCGTTCCCAAACGGCAAAATATCCTGAAAAACCGGGTTGTGTCCCCGAACACCAAAGTCGTTTGGTTCCACGCCGTCAGCGTCGGAGAAGTTAAACTGCTCCAACCCCTGCTCCAAAAAATCCAAAAACAGCAGCCCGATTGGTGCTGCGCCGTTTCGACAACCTCCAAAACCGGAATGGATTTGGCCAAACAACTGTTCGGCAACGATTGGCCCGTATTTTATTGTCCGCTCGACTTCAGTTGGGCCGTCGAAAAAGCCCTGCAACGACTCAAACCCGATATGCTCGTCCTCGTCGAGCAAGAAATTTGGCCGAATTTGATTGAAACGGCCAAGAAAAACGGCGTTAAACTTGCAATCATCAACGGACGATTCGGCGAAAACGGATACAAACGGTATCTTTGGATTCGGCGGATAATCACGCCGTTGCTCCAGCAATTCGACCTCATTGCAACGCAAAATGAACTCTATGCCGGCTGGTTTCGCCGACTCGGCGTATCCTGCGAAGCGATTCATATTACCGGCTCCATCAAATTTGATGGGGCTAATGCCGACCGGAATAATCCAGATACAAGTCGGTTCCGAAAATTAGCCGGTATTACGGAACACGACATTGTGTTTCTGGCTGGCAGCACGCAGCATCCTGAAGAAAAATATGCCGTTGAGTGTTATGAAAACTTGAAGGGCGACTTCCCGCAACTTCGGCTGATTGTCGTGCCTCGCCATCCCGAGCGTTTTGGCGAAGTTGCTGCGATGCTCGATGATAAGGGAATTGATTGGGAGCGTCGTTCGATGCTGTCGGGCGATGGCGGGCTGCGTCCGAGAGTGCTTTTGGTTGACACGGTAGGGGAACTTGGCGGATGGTGGGGGGCGGCGGCGATTGCATTCGTTGGTGGCAGTATGGGCAAACGCGGCGGACAAAATATGATTGAACCGGCGGCGTATGGTTCGGCGGTGTGTTTTGGGCCGAACACCAAGAATTTTCGTGATATAGTCGAGATGATGCTTCGGGACGATGCGGCTCGAGTGGTCCATGATCAGCGAGAAATGGAGCAGTTTGTGCGTCGATGTTTGGAGGAGTCGGATTTTGCGTTGGGGCTTGGCGGCAATGCTCAAAATCTCGTCCAGCGTCAACTTGGTGCGACGCAGCGGACGTTGGAGTTTTTGACCGATTTGCTTGCAGAGACGATTGCGCCCGAGCCGCGGGCGTAAGCCCCCGGGTTTTTCGATATATGATATTCTTTGATAGACTTACCCGGAGGCTGACGCCCCCGGCTCTTGTGCTCGGGCCCGTTGCCGAATGATGCCAATCATGCTATACTCGCCCTATCCGTTAACTCCCTCTCCCGCCCAATGGCAAATATCAAATTCTTCTCCGGTAAAACCACGCCCATCGAAATGCACCGCGTGCGTATCATCCAAAAACTTAACCTCCGACCCATCGAACAACGATGCAATGCCATCAAACAAGCAGGAAATAATACCTTCCTCCTCAAAAACGAAGACGTCTTCCTCGATATGCTCACCGACAGCGGAGTCAATGCCATGTCCAACGACCAACTCGCCGCTATGTCCCAAGCCGATGACAGTTACGCAGGCTCCGCGACCTTCTACCGACTCGAAAAAGCTCTCCAACACGTCTTCGGAATGCAATACTTCCTGCCCGCACACCAAGGACGCGCATGCGAACATATCCTGGCCAAAGTCTTCGTCAAACCAGGACAAATCGTTCCCATGAACTACCATTTCACGACTTCAAAGGCACACATCACCGTTCTCGGCGGCGACATTCTGGAAATCCCCGTCAAAGAAGCCTTCGAAATGACCTCCGATTGCCCCTTCAAAGGGAATATCGATATTGACGCCCTCAAAAAAGTCATTGCCGAACGCGGAAAAGATGGAATCGCCTATGTCCGTATGGAAGCGGGCACAAACCTCATCGGCGGACAGCCGTTTTCGCTGGAAAACCTCCAAGCCGTCTCGAAAATCTGCCGTGAAAACGGGATTCCGCTGGTGCAGGATGTCAGTCTTCTCTCTGACAATCTGCATTTTTGCAAGCAGCGTGAAGCCGCCTGCAAGGATATGTCGATCCACGAAATCGCCTTGGCATTTGCGGAAGCGACCGACATCCTTTACTTTTCGGGACGCAAACTCGGTTTCGCCCGCGGCGGCGGAATTTGTACCAACGACAAGCAATACTATCTTTCCATTCGGGAACTCGTTCCGCTCTATGAAGGTTTTTTAACCTACGGCGGGATGTCGGTGCGAGAAATGGAGGCACTCGCCGTCGGGATGTTCGAAACGCTGGACGAAGATGTCATTTCGCAGGGGCCGCAGTTTATCGAATTTATGACGAATGAACTGGTCAAGCACAACGTCCCGGTCGTAACGCCGCCGGGCGGCTTGGGCTGTCATCTGAATGCCCGGGACTTTTTGCCGCATGTTCCGCAGCCGCAGTACACGGCGGGCGCGTTGGCATCGGCATTGTACATTATCAGCGGAGTTCGGGGAATGGAGCGTGGAACAATGTCGGAGCAGCGGAATGAGGACGGCACGGAGCCGCTTGCACATATGGAATTGGTGCGTTTGGCGTTGCCGCGTCGGGTCTTTACGATGTCGCAGATCGTGTACACGGTGGATAGGCTGAATTGGTTATATCAGAATCGTGGTCTTGTTGGCGGCTTAAAATGGGTCGATGAGCCGAAGATATTGCGATTTTTCTATGGTACGTTGGAGCCGATTGGCGACTGGCAGCAGAAACTCGTTGCGGAGTTCAAGGCGGACTTCGGCGATAGTTTGTGATCACGTTTTTGCATTTTGCCCAAATTGCCTGGACGTTTTTTCGTCATTCCGGCGCAGGCCGGGAACCAGGGAAGCGGTATGCACGCCGCTCGGCTGGATTCCGGCATACGCCGGAATGACGATGTGTGTACCGGAATGGCGGAAGCGATTCCGCCCTAATTCGCGAAATGCTCCAAACTGAACCCATATCCTCGGCGTGTGCTCCTTATTACAGGTGTTTTTTCTCGTTTTTTCGCTACTTTCGGTCAAAACATGGAATAATTCCCCTTTTTCCCTGTTTCGTATTCATTTTTTCACGTCAATGAACCGATTAAGTCAGTAAGAAAGGATTGCGGTCTGCCTCTAGGGGCAGCGCCGCGGTGGATGTATTCGTACGTTCCCCCGGTGCTGTGTGCGTTGCACAGCGTCGGAAACATTTAGAGGCCCTTTTTAGTTTAGGAGAATCCCAAGATGTCTCGAAAAATGATGTTGCCGGCGTTAGTAGTTTCGCTGGTAGTTTTTTCCGGCTCCCAGGCATTTGCCAGCGGCAGTTTCTTCAGTTTCCTCTTCGGAAACAGTCGAGTAGCGGCCCGCGCATGCGATCCCTGTAAGCCCGTTGAAGCATGTGAAAGAGTAGCACCCGCTGTCTGCGAACGTGCCGCTCCGGCTGCGTGCGAGAAAGCCGCCCCGTTGGCCTGCGAAAAAGCAGCACCCGCCGCTTGCGAACGCATTGCGCCGCCGGCTTGCGAAAGAGTAGCACCCGCCGTCTGCGAACGAGCAGCCCCAGCGGTTTGCGAAAAAGCAGCGCCTGCCGTGTGTGAAAAAGCCGCCCCGGCCGTCTGCGAAAAAGCAGCCCCAGCGGTTTGTGAAAGAGCAGCCCCAGCCGTTTGCGAAAAAGCCGTTCCGTTCGCTTGCGAAAGAACCGCTCTGCCCCTCCTTCCGCTCCTGCGAAGGTAGGTTTCGTGAATGCAGTAGGTCCAGGATTGGAAAAGTCAGAATTTGCCATGGGTTTATCACTTTTCCTTTGTTACAAAACGGTGTCTCGAGACGTCTACGTTTCAGCACCGTTTCGTTCATTAACGGCAGTGCGCGTCGCAGTGCGACACCAACGTGTCCAAAATTCTTTCCGCGTCGGCTTGCGTTAATACCGCCGCATCGTAATGCAAATTGACCGTCAAACGGCCTGCATACGTCATCAGGCATATTCCCAATGCCGTCGAAGAACGAACCGGCGGAAAAGCCTCGACGCCCAACAGTTCCAACGAATGGTCCACCAACACATTTCCTTCCCGTTTCGGCAACGGCGTGTCCGTAAACACGCGGCCCAAATTGGAAACCGTCGCCGTCGTCCAACAGCGATCCGGGTGCATCATTTTGCGATAGTTGCCGAACAACCGACGATATACCGTCAATCCGCGAATCATCGCCCAACCGAGATTGTACCGTTTAATATGCGACATTTCGCGATGAATACCGTCATAAAACGCCTGCACCGGCTGGATGTCCTTCGGCTTTCGGTCAAGAAAGACCATACTGACGATGTTGGCCGCCGGCATCAATTCGTCCGCCGCCGTTCGCAGGTTAATCGGCACGGCAATACGGAGATTTCTTCCATGCGGCAGGTTTTGCCAACTTTTCATAGCGAAAAATGCCGAACAAAGGAACAATTCATTGAGCGTGATGCCGAGTTCCTTCGCCTTTCGTACGGCACTTTGCGTTTGCGGTTCGGATAATTCCCGAAAAAGTACGGCCGGATAATCCTCGCATAATTTTTGCAAATCCGCCGGTTTTTTCGCCGTCAGCGGAGCAACTCGGTACATCAAAAACTTCCAAGCCCGGCGCAGGCCGTGCAGTTGTTTCGTCAAAATTTGCAAAATACTGCGATGACGCCGTCCCGGCAACCCACGCCGAACGAGCAAACTCGGCTCGGCACAGCCGCCCGGCGGTTGACTGCCTGTCTCGGGAACAAAGCCGACCGTCCGGGCATATTGACACAAAGTATCTTCAATGAACCGGAGCAGTCCGACGGCATCGCTTGCCGAATGGTGTATTTCAAACACGATTTCCGTACGCCCGTCGAGCGCAACCGTCGCGGTATCGGCATTGCAAATCGTGATTTTCAGAGCAGGTTCGTTGAATAGGTCGATTCCTTTTGACGGGGGAAACGGTCGGCTTTCATCCAAGGGCGCTCGGCTAATCGTCGGTGCGGTATTTGCTTTTTCCCAATAGTATTTTCCGCTGTTTTCCGTAACGGAGCCCGTCAGCAGGGGATGGTATTCGAGTGTTTTTCGGATTGCAGACTCGAACACATCGGCATTGAATGTTCCCTGCAATTTGACTTTGATAAAGCAGCACATGGGATATGCCGGGAGGTTGTCCGCGAGCATATATTCCTCAAACGGCGTCAAACGCAGGGGGAACAGCATTGGGGTTATCGAGAGAGCAGCGTTCATGGGCTACTCTCTATTAAGGAACAGTTGCAGGATATACCAAAACAGCATCACGACCGACGCGAACAGGGCGAGTGCCGCCGCGACATGCTGACTCGTTCGGTAATGGTGCATAACGTTCGATGTGTCATACAAAATATAACAGCACATGAACGCAATCATCGCATACGTAAAAATCGGGCCGAGCGAAAACTGGAAAACAATGGAAGTTCCGATCAATCCCAATGCCGCCAAACCGCCGAAGATCAAAAACGTCCGCATGAACGAAAAATCTTTTCGCGTAATGAAAACGGCCAGTGTCAGCATTGCAAAGAGTCCCGCCGTGGTCGTCGCTGCCGACATAATTACGGCAGTACCGGCCAGCGAAAGCAACGGAATCAAAATGATGGACATTGCCGCAATATACAGTCCCAATCCGGCATGTTGGATAGCGGAACTGGTCGAGTTCTGTGCCCACATATTGGCAACCCAACTGACAACCATGAAGAGTCCCAGGACGACGAGCCAGGAAAATTGGCTTGTCCCGAGCACGCCCGATACCATTCTTACCATATTTTCGGCCCCGACGGCCGCGAAAATTGCCGTCTCGATGGCGACGAGCAGGGCAATCGAGCAGAACAGGTACAGATACGTTTTCATGATGAAACCTGCTCTTGCATCGGCTTCGGCAGCCGCGGCGAACAGGTCCGTTGGAGCGTTAAAATCGGTATCGTATGCGTGTGATGGTGTAGGAGGTTGACGGTTTTGCATAACAAACAATCCTTTCTTTGTGTCGTTTTGATATTCTATTTCGGGCCATTCTAGCGGATCGGGGCACAGCGGTCAAGCAGTACCAGTGCATTTCCCGAATGGGAGCCTCCAGTCGGCTACGCCGACGCACCCGCCCGGCGGTCGGCTGCCTACCTTCCTGATGTGAAAATTGCACTCGCCCTGCTGCCCCGGCTGGCTTACTTGACACGCCCCGCAGTGCCATGTTAGAATGCGGGCGTTCCTCTCAACCAACACAGTGCCATGCAACGGACATCAATCATACTGGGCGTAGTTCTTGCCATTTTCGCTCCAAGCCTGCACGCGGCAGAACTCTCGCCAGAGCAAATTACCGCAACCTGGAAAGCCGGCCAAACGCTGCCAAAAACAATCTTTGACACTCACCAGTTGCCTTCCGCGAGGCCCAGCAACAACGATACCGGCATCAACGTCCTCATCGACCTCAACCGAGAGTGCCGATTCGTTTGGCTCTGGGATTATCAGGGACAATTCGCCCGAAACGGTTTCCGAATCGCCAGCACCCAAGCAACCCTCGATACCATCCTCGGGGACAATTCCCTCGCCCGCGTCCGCGTCCAAACCGATTGCGGCGAACCCTTCGCCTGGTGGACTCCGCAGGAATTTAATGTCGTCATCGTTCAAGCAGGCAATCCCCAACATCAACAATTCCTGCCCGAAGAAATCGAAACGCTCAAACAATTCGTCGAAAACGGCGGCGGGCTCGTGGTCATTACCGCCGTGCCGCAAACGGAAGAAATTGCCAACACCTGGTCGTTCAATACACTGCTTGCAACGTTCGGTGCCAAAGCATTGCCGAGAAGTTACCAAACGGAATCTGGCCGTGTTGCCGTACTGCAATTAGGCGAAGGTTGGACGACGCTTCGAGAAGGGTCGGAACGCGGTGTCCTTCGGGCACAACGCGAATACGGCAAGGGCCGAGTGTTGCTCCTTGAGCACGAGTCGGTGCTGTGTGCGCCGAACATTTCCCGCGACCAGCACACGTCGGAAACGCGACAGGCCGAAAGGGAAACACTGGAAAGACAAGCGGAACTGATTCACTGGGCCGCACTCGGCAAGGAGCCTGTCGGCGGGCCGGTGCTCCCGCAGACCCGATGGGGCGGCGGCGGAATCTATCCCGACCAAGAATTGGTCTTGCCGGGACTCGTTGCCTACTATGCCAAAAACCAGATTCCCGAACTCATTCAGGTCGTCAAAGAAGATATACCCGAAGCGTACAAACTGCTTTATGCTTGGCTTCCGTCGAACGAGCCGGATGAGCCGATGATGTTCGTGCTGTCGGCGGGAGCAGGCGGCGGTTGGGCAGTCAATATCCGATTGCCGAGAGAAGTCGGAATTATATCCGATGACCGGTATGGAATCATTGAAATTTTCGCTCATGAACAAGCCCATACGATGCGGGGCCCGACCAATGCTCAAGGCGGGTACGGTGCGCGGCCTGCACACGATCTCAGCGGCGAAGCCCATGCGGGCTGGTTCCAGGGGAAAGCCAGGGCGTATTATTTCGAGCGTGACCGCGAAAGGTCGAATCGGAATTGCAACAGTGTTTTGAACGATATGGACCGGTTCATGGCGTATGATTTTGCGGAGCATTACGGCAACGGCGGGGACAACTTTGGATGGACAAAACTTTGGTGGGTTTGGCAGAAATTGGACGACAAATACGGTTCGACGTGGTATCCTCGGTGGTATTGGGTTCGGGCGACGCGTTGGGCGGAGCAGCCGAATCATCAGCAGACTTGGGACGAGACGATTGAGGATATGAGCATAGCGGTTGGCGAGGATTTATTCCCGTTTTTTAGGAGTATAGGAACGACGTTGGGTAAGGATCGGTTTGCGGAGGCGGAATTTCGGGGCGGGCGGATGGCATTGCCGATTGCCGAAATCGAGATCGCGCCGGGGGGCAATGTGAATCTCGATCCGATTGGGGATTATACACAACCGCTGTGATGCGTCTCGCATCGCCGCGAATCTATAATTGCTTTGGGTGCAATTCCGCCTTTAGAGCGAATCAGGACTTTTTTGCAATATGTTATGTTACGTATGCCGCGGCGTTTCGTTTCATTTTCGCATCAGAACGAGTGCGGCCATTTAGGCGAGTCTGCGAAGCATAACGAGAATCATCGCCATTTTGACGACCGCCTCGCTCGTCTCCGTCCAACATTCATAGTTTCTACACAACCGACGATAGTTCTCAACCGCCAATAACAATCCAAGTGTGTCAACGGCAATGTGCCGTCTGATGCCATTGATTTTTTTTCCTGCATAGACCGAATGGGAGGCTGAAGTCTTCCCAGTTCGTTGGCAACCTGTCAATAGCTTCCACGTCATATGAATTTTTGAGAGTGTTCACCTAAATATAGCCATCAATTTTTCTTGCAATTTCTCCAACAGTTCGCTTGTCGTAACAGCATGCCAAATTCGTAAAGAAGAATCCACCATCTTTTCACACTTCGACACGACCTTAGCCCTTTGCACAAAACGATTTAAGCGACATTTTGTGTTGCTATTGTCTCGCTCAATACAAGCCGTATGAGCCTTGCCTATGACATGCCTTTCCGCCAGCAATACCTTCGCAAATGCCTCCCATTTGTCCGTGTAAAATGTGCAATCCGCCAAGTGTTTTACCTTATCGTACAATCGTTGGAACGTTGCAGTAGCACGATTGCCGAGCACCCAGGCCACGGTTCGCCTTCTACTACTATCAACTACTTTCGCTGTCCATTTAATTGGCCAAAGTTTTCTTTTTTTGACCGATAAAGTGCCATATCTCATCAAACTCCATTTCTTGGATTTCTTCAGAAACCGTCGGTTCGGATAGTGATGTTCCGAACTCTCTCATCCATCTGTAAACCAATGTGCGATAGGCATTTAGGATTTTTCCGAGCATGCGAAACGAGCCTTTTGCCATGGCATAGAGAAGGATGCAGAGTGCCTTTTTAGCGATGATTTTTTCATTGGTGCGATTATCGCCTTCACGGAAAGTGGCGTTGCAATCTTTGCACTTGTATCGTTGTTTTCCTAAAACGATTCCATTTTTTTGCAAACTGTTGGCTGGCACATTTTTTACAGGCTAACATGAAGTGATCTCCCATAAAAAGTTCTGAATTACTAGGACAGTATAATAATATCTATATTTATGTCAACACTCTCGAAAATTGAATACGGATGATTAAGAAGACACAAAGCGGCTAGCTACCGTTGGAAAGACTTTTCATAGTAAATGGCAGTAGAAGTGTTAAGACGTTCATCATGTTGATCACTGCTTTAATCAAAAATGTCCTACGGCGCAACACCACCCAACGTTGCCGGTTTCGGTACTGATTGCCGATATTCATTCTGTCCAATGCTACTTACAAAAGTAGCATTGCGAGTCGTCCCGAGTGACACTGCAGAATGTTGAGACTCACTCAAACGCGGGTCTTTCAGTTTTCCGATTCATTTTCACTTTTTTCGATGTAAGTAGAAAACAAGTAGATATGGTATTCTATATACTGCTGGCAGACTGGCGCGTCGCAGACGATGCGGCATGCGCCGGAAGGACGTTAATGACACGTAGTTTGCGAGTCGCTTCGCCTCCGGTTCGATTCCCAAATCATGCAAGGCTACGACCCAATCGCAAGCAGTAATTTCGAACGGCGGATCGCTGATCACTGCGTTGGCTTTGATAAGTAGATTCGCTGGAAAAAGCAAAGTAGTCGCCGCAATACAACGTGCTGTTTCCTATAACTACTTTTTTCATTGCAATCATACATCCAGTTCTCCGCTGTCGTTGAACCAAAAATCCGGCTGCTTAATTTCCAGAAGAGCATCGGTAATTTGTCAATAGACTCCGAATCCTCCTTCATCTGTTATAAAAACTTGTCTAGCAATGCGGGCTGATCGAGTAAATCAACGTCTTTCTTCACCGACTTGCACTCGACCGCAAAGCGAAATCCATCTAGCACAATGAGATCGCTCGTGAAGACTTCCAGTTGGTGTACGTATTCTTCTTGCACATTACAGTATTGAAGACGGTGTATATAGAGCAGCGTCGCAAAATGCAAGTAGATGACCATTGCTTCCCGAGCTGCAAGTAGAATTACTATTCGCTGGAAAAAGCAAAGTAGAATAAATTTATGCTTCAACGTTTCCAAAGGATCTGTTGGCAATGGAATCACTGGAATGGACGGTAAAATGGAGTAAATAGGGATTTCACAACCGGCGAGACAAGTGGTTTGGTGCCGTATTTTCAGGTATGTAATGGCTTTTTAGGCGTGAAACGGCAGGTGAGAAAATATGGGAGAGGAAAACTGACACTTTCCGGCACTCGTTGTCAAAGTTTGGATCGCACTGACACTGAAATCCCCATTGTTTTGCCATAGTTTCCTCTAACCCGCCATACACTGCCATAAAGACCTGGATTTTGCATAATATCTTTTGTGATAAAGAGTTTAGAGGAACAGAGGGGCGAAAACAACAATCCCGTTAATAGATTTTCATTGAATTCCGAGATGCAACATCTTGTGCGTCAATCGCTTCCCAACCACGCCTCGTACCAGCGATTCCATTCTATCTACCGTGTCGCTTTTGTAGTTTTCTTCGTTGAGCCGGAATGAAAATTCGTCCAGATAGAATTGGATGTGTTTTGCCGATAAGGGGCATTCCGGAGCGAGGAGGATCCCGTTTGGAGCAAAGGAGTAATTCCCAAAGATTTCGCCGAACTCGGCCGCTGGACGTTTGCTCCCCGTGCAGGATGACGATTGCGTGCGATGCCGATTCCTCTGGTTCCCGGCTTGCGCCGGAATGACGAGAACAATCGCCTTTGGCACGGGAATTGCTTTACTTTTTTCCATACCGCCATTATACTTGGCTTTCACGCTCTTACTCAAGAAAGGAACAAAACATGAGCAGAAACCGTACCTATGATAACATCATCCAAACAACCTTCGATACGCCACTCGTCCGACTAGGACGAATCATCCCGCAAGAACACGCAACCGTTTTCCTCAAACTGGAATTCTTCAATCCGCTCTCCAGCGTCAAAGACCGTATCGGTAGAGCGATGATCGAAGCCGCTCTCAATGCGGAAATCCTTACTCCCCATACCGAAATCGTCGAACCAACCAGCGGCAATACCGGCGTCGCTCTGGCCTTCGTCGCCGCGGCAAAAGGACTCAAACTGACCCTCGTCATGCCGGAGACCATGAGCGTCGAACGCCGACACCTGCTGACAGCACTTGGAGCAAATCTCGTCCTGACGCCCGGACAATTCGGGATGAAAGGAGCCATCGAAAAAGCATACGAATTGGCCGCGGAAAACCCGAATGCCTGGATTCCGCAGCAATTTGAAAATCCGTCGAATCCGGCAATTCACGAAACAACGACCGGCCCGGAAATTTGGGAAGATACGAAAGGTAATGTCGATATTTTCCTCGCTGGCGTCGGAACCGGCGGCACGATGACCGGGGTTACGCGGCATCTACGCAGCCAAAACAAGGCGATTAAGGCGTATGCCGTGGAACCAGCCGATTCGCCGGTCATTTCGACAGGCAAGGCCGGCCCGCACAAAATTCAGGGGATTGGGGCCGGATTTGTGCCGAAAAACCTGGATACAGGCCTTCTTGACGGCGTCGAGACGGTAACAACGGAAGACGCCTTCACCTGGGCACGCCGCTTGGCAAAAGAGGAAGGGATTCTGGCCGGAATCAGCAGCGGGGCGAACGTTGCCGTCGCTGCTCGATTAGCCGCATTGCCGGAAAACAAGGGCAAGACAATCGTTACCGTGGCGGCCAGCAGCGGCGAACGATACCTTTCGACGCCGCTGTTTCAGGAATTGTAGTGTTTAAGCGAGTTTCAAATTGCGCTGGACATTTTTTCGTCATTCCGGCGAAAGCCGGAATCCAGAGGAATCGGCATCACACGCAATGTCTGGATTCCGGCTTTCGCCGGAATGACAGCTTTTCTGTCCAGAGCAATTTGGGATACGCTCTAGGGACAAATCAGAGCCGCGGCCTTCCGGTCGCGACTCTGACTTGCGGCTCTAATTGATTGCCGCAGTATCCTCTACTCTGTGCAGCAGCAACCGCAGCACTGGCACGCATCGCCGCAGGTGCAAACACCGTCCGTGCAGCATGCTTCGCAGCATTGGCACGCATCGGCATCGCAGCAACAGCCTGCCGTTTTACTGCAACCCTTGCACAGACAATCCGTGCATTCGCAGGCTTCGGTCGAGCAGTCTCCGCAGCATCCGCAATTATTTCCGCAGGCTGCTTTGCACGGGGCATCGCAAGGAGCGGGGCAAGCGGCGGGAGCGCATTTGCTGCTGGTGCCGCAACCGGCTTTGGGCAGGTCGGCCTTTGGTTTGGCAACCTTATCGGCACAGCAAGATTTTGCCTTGCCGATTTCGCAAGTGTTGCCGTTGTTGGCATTGAGGGCGAAGACGGCGGTCAGTGAAACGAGGGCCAATACGGCCGCAAATCCGAGAATGATTTTGTGATTTTTCGTCATGGTAAAGTTCCTTTATGGGTTAATGTTTGTTTTTGGTAAAAGGTTAGTAGGGCATGTTAGAGCGTATTGCAAACTGCCCCGGACATTTTTTCGCTATTTCGGCATAGGCCGACATCCAGTCGAGCGGCGCGCGACCCATCCCTTTGGATTCCGGCTTGCGCTGGAATGACGAGAATGAGTCCACTCCAATTCGCGAAATGCTCTAATTCAAGAGAACGCAGAGCGAAAGATGCAATGGAACGCTCGCGTACAACGATGCTCTACGGCAATCAGAACGGAGCGATACAATATATGTATTTGCAAAGCCGCCGTGAGACGCTGAAACAGCCTCTCCCACCGGCTTTGCATTCGACCTGTCCAACAGCAAAATTGCCGTCAGCAGGGCGTTATTGTCTTGATGAATATCGCAACAATTATTGGAACAAGGGCTTTTTAGCCGCGTATCTGATTCTTTTTCGTTCGGCAACGAACAGCAGGATGTTTCGCAAGGGCAACCCGCACACTGGCAGAACGCAAACGGCGCTGCAATGCTAAACAGCATTGCAAGCACGATGGTATACGCAGTGATGTGCCGAAAAATGTTTCTCATTACGCTACTATTATATCGACAACGGACGAGAAAATCAACAGAAAATTTAAAATTTTATGGGAAATACCGGGATATTTCATAGTGCCGTGCTATTTTCTGGCTTGCCGTGCTATGATACGGAATGTGTGAATAAGAATCCGCATTATGCCTGTTCGGAAATTGTCATTCCGGCCTCTAGTCGGCTACGCCGATGCAACCGGCCACGGGCTCTGCCAACCGCAGTTTTACTGGCACGGGAGTTGCTGTATAATGTGCCATACCGCCTTGCGGTCAGTTTACTGTCGTGCGTACCGCACCTAAGAATCCTTGGAGACTCATAGAATGTCGAATGAACTAAATGCCCTAAACAAATCCCAAGCCTATCAATTAGCCGACGTCATCAAGACGCCGCCGCAATTCGGCTCCCTCACCCCCCGATGGCTCACCCGATTCCTCGAATTCAAAGGACTGGAATCAGGAATCTACCGAGTCAACAAAGTCGTCGATGGCGATGCTCCCCGCGACGTTTTGTGCTATATGTGCTCTACCGAACAATGCTCCGCCTGCCCCAGTGCGAAGAAAAGTGCCATACCGGACGGCTACGTCGAATATGAGCAAAAGCCGAGGGAATATGTTCTCAATTCGATTGCGACCATCATCAATATCGACACCGCCGTGGCCGACGTGTTTGCATCACCATTCGACCAAACCAAAGAGCAACTCCATTTGGCCATCGAAAGCCTTAAAGAACGCCAAGAAAGCCAAATCGTGAACAACGATGATTACGGTTTGCTCAAAAACATAGCGGACAGCCAGCGTATCACGCCCCTTGACGGTGCTCCGACGCCGGATGACCTTGATGAACTGATTTCCAAAGTTTGGAAGGAGCCTTCGTTCTTTTTGGCGCATCCCCGAGCGATCGCGGCATTTGCGAGAGAATGCACCCGTCGGGGCGTCCCCCCGGTTACTGCGTCGATTTACGGCGGAACGTTCATGCTTTGGCGAGGCATTCCCCTGATACCGACCGACAAGTTGCTCGTTGACGGCGTGAAAAATCCCAAAGGACAAGGCGGGAAAACCAACATTTTGCTGATCCGAACCGGTGAAGCGAAACGCGGTGTCGTTGGATTGTATCAAACCGGCCTGCAAAATGAGCAGTCGCGTGGCCTGTCCGTCCGATTTAGGGGCGTTGACAACAAAGGCCTTGCGTCGTATCTGTTATCGCTCTACTGTTCGGTAGCGATCCTTGCGGACGATGCGATTGCCGTGCTCGAGGATGTCGACGTCGGCGAATACTTTGACTATGCGAAACAAGGGCGATAAGGCAATGTGAGCAGAGTCGCCTGCGACGCGCGTTGCAGGCGATGCGGCTCTCAAAACAACAACATAAAGGAATACTATTATGATCACAGCAAATAATTACAACCTACCCGACCCGCGGGAACTGGAAGCCTGGGCACTTTCCTACTTTCCAGAATTCCAGCAGGTCAATACGTCAGCCGCGTCGGCCGCGGCGGCGGCGACTCGCCCATACCAGGATGCCAGCGAGGCATACTCGCCTGCCGTCGTTCCGCAAACCAGCACCGTAATACCCGGCGCGTCGGCGGGGGCATTCGACGTCAACCGATTTCGGGCTGATTTTCCGATACTCAATACGAAGTTGAGCAACGGCAAGCAACTGATTTGGCTCGATAACGGAGCGACCACGCAAAAACCGCAGCAGGTTATCGACCGTATTTCGTATTATTACGAGAATGAAAACTCCAATGTGCATCGAGGGGCACACGAATTGGCCGCTCGGTCAACCGATGCCTACGAAGCCGCTCGGCAAACCACGGCGGATTTTTTGGGCGCCCCGTCCAAGGATAATATCGTCTTTGTTCGCGGAACAACCGAAGGCATTAACCTTGTTGCATACAGTTACGTCAAGCCGTTGCTCAATCCCGGCGACGAAATTGTCTTGACGTTGTTGGAGCATCACGCGAACATTGTCCCGTGGCAGATGCTCGCTCAAGAGACGGGCGCGCTGATTCGCGTTGCCCCGGTTGATGATACCGGCCAGATTATTCTGTCCGAATATGCCCGGCTGTTTGGGCCGCGTACACGATTCGCTTCGGTAACGCACGTTTCCAATGCGTTGGGGACGATTACGCCGGTTCATGAATTGGTGCAGATTGCCCATAATCATGGGGTGCGAATTCTCGTGGATGGGGCGCAGTCCGTAGCGCATATTCCGGTCAATGTTACGGAATTGGATGCGGATTATTTTGTGTTTTCAGGACACAAAATTTTTGCACCGACGGGAATTGGCGTCGTCTACGGCAAGGCGGATGCGCTGGAAGAAGCGTTGCCTTATCAGGGCGGCGGCAATATGATCCAGGATGTTACGTTTGAACGCACGGTATACAATACGGCCCCGAGCAAATTTGAGGCGGGGACGGGCAGCATAGCGGATGCGGTGGGTTTGGGAACGGCATTGGATTATGTTTCGCGAATCGGCTTGTCGAATATCAATGCGTATGAGCATGAATTATTGGATTATGCGTCGCGGGAGTTGGGCGGCATAAACGGCTTGCATTTTATTGGAACGGCGACTGAAAAGACGAGTGCATTGTCCTTCATCTTGGATGGTTTGAGTACGGAGCAGGTTGCGAAGTACCTTGCGGACTATGGCATCGCGGTGCGTTCGGGCCATCATTGTGCGCAGCCGATTTTGCGTCGTTTCGGGGTGGAGTCGACGGTTCGTCCGGCATTTGCGTTCTACAATACGTTTGGCGAAGTTGATGTATTAACCGCTGCCGTTCGGGAAATTGCGAAGTAAATGTTGTGCAAACATGTCCGACGCAAAGTTCAACGTAGGAAATGAGAGCGTATTTCAAATTGCTTTGGAAACGCTCTAAACTCCCGCCCGTAACGCCCCTTGTTCTTGTGCAGAATCACAATGCAACCCAGCCGCGAACGCGCTGATACAACGTCGGCGATTTTCGAGGAGCCGACTCGCTCGCAATCGGCGACTTCGGCGATGATACCGCCGCCCGAACCGACTCCGCCGGTACATGCTCAAATAAAAATTGCACCCAATATCCCTCCATCTGCGATATTAAATCCGATACCCGACCCTCCGAATATCGCTTTTGAGCAACAGCCGGCATCTTCCGCAACTCAAACATCTCGCTCTCCAAAAACATCACCTGATGCAATGTCATCTCATCCAACCATACCGTTCCCTGACCGGAATACTGAATGCCGACGCGAACTTCCTCAAACGCCTCCGTCGGCAATCGGCCAAATGGAACCGCCAATCGCTGCCAACGAACCCCATTTTGCGATGCCGTATTTGCCAAGGCTTGCAGCAATGTCTCTTCCACCGCAACACTCCGATAAAACGGCTTATCCAGATGTTTTGCCGTCAGTATCACGCTCATCGGCAACGCTTGGCTGTCCTCCGGCACGCCGACGAACATCGACACGCTCAATCGGCCCGTTGCCGGTATATTCAACGGTTGCGATAAAAACGTTCCCTGCTCTGCCGATTTGTTCGTTAAGCGTACACTGTACAATCCCTGCGAGACAATGTTTTGGTCTAATTGCACCGACAAGGATTGTCCAAAACTCTGCCAGCCGACAATTCCGCCGCCCATGTCCAAAGGTTTTTCAAAATCGCCGTTGGTTAATCCTTTCCAATGCACGCCGAGCCGAGCCGCATGAACCCGTTGGTCAAGTTCATCAATTTTTTGCTTCAATACCCCGTCCGCTCCGTAAATTGCCGACGGGCGCTGCACCGTGGCTGATTCGATTTTGGCGTTTGCATCGCTGATTTGTACGGCCAACACATCATACGGCAACAACGACGCCCGCCAAGTATGCTGTCCCGTCTGCGTGTTTCGGCTGAATGTCCGAATCATTCGATGCCCCGTGAGTTCCGTCATCGTGCTCCGCATGGCAGCGGAAAACGCAAAGTCCGCTTCGACCGCAAAGGATGCGTCATTCACGATGTACATCATCATCCCCTCCGGCATATTTTTATATCGGATCGTCAACGGCTGCGTTGACGCTTGTTCGTCGTCCGCCGGTTGGAAAGTATCAAACGGAACCGGCGGCAACCGTCGGAAGGTATCCAGCAAATCAAACATTGCGGATTCCTGACCCAACGGCAGAGAGATACCGCCGTCCATAAACATCAACACATCGGCTTGAGCAAGTTGCCGAACAAATCGGCGTCGGCTTTGAGCGTGTGCCGGTGTATGATGGTCCACATGAACGAACTGCACGCCCGGCAAACTGCCCGACTGGGCACCCGACGGGGCAAAATGCACCACTGCATCGGCAGAATTCAACGTTCGGTACGCATGATTTTGGACCGGCGCAATCCGAACAGGTCTTAAGAAATGCAGCGATTCCGCATCCGAGAGGAATTGCAAATCGAACCCGAGCAACTGCAAGGCCCGCAACGGCGTATCGTTTCGCGGAAGCGTCGGCGTGCAATAATCTTGTATTGCGGGCTGGTCGAGCATTGTCCCGCCCAGCAGATAAAGCGGAATATCGCGTCGTTCCTGAATTTGCCGGGCTAAACTCGCATAAAACCCGCTGATTTTCGCTGCCCGCCAGCGAATCCAGGCTTCTTCGACCGTTCGGTTGCCGTGCAAAAATTGAATCCGTACTGCATTTTTCTGTTCCAGGAACTGCTGCATCGGCATCGTTTGACGCAGGTATTGCTCGTCGGGAAATTGCACGCCGAGTTCCGATTCGCTCTCACGGCGAAACTGCGAAAAGATAAAATCATCCGGCGGATAAATCGCAAAGGGGAGTTGAGCATAACTTTCCGGCGACAGGATGATCGCAACGCCGCCAAACGAAGGATGATGCTTGAATTCGTTGATCAAATGCAGGACAATTTTCCCCATCTCCTGCTGGACTTCGGGATGCAGCACATTGTATCGGCGTTCGCTGGGATTGCCTATCAAAATCTCTTCGATACTGCCGGGATGATTCGCCAGCATTTGCTCAAGCCACGGAATCGGCATGTTGAATTCGATGGCCGGAATGAGCGTTAACTCTTCGCTGTTAAACCGTTGGAACATCATTTCGAGATAATCCAGCGAGGGCGATGTGGTCGGATACAGGGAGATGTGCTTGGACAACACCGTCAGCGTAACGCCGTCGTATCCGCCGCGATGGAGTTTGTCGATCAGTCGGGAACATTTTTTGTGCGCATCCAGCCAATTCGTTTTACCCGGCTGGATGTGCAAGGCGTTGGGGCCAAGAATCTGGCCGATTCGTTTGCGTTGTGCTTGGCCTTCAAACAATTTCGGCAACCGTCCGGCACTCTGCAAACCGGGCGGGGAAACCTGCGAAATGCGAATGCTGCGGAATAGGGCATCCTGGTCGGCTTGAGGATTGCTGATATGCAATTCGGACGATTCCGATTCCGCCCAAAAAAGCAGTTGGTGCGTGCCGATGGTTTCCGTGCGGCTATCCGGTACGATTTCTTCGGCAACGTGAATGCTTGCACTGACATTGACTCGCCGTAATTTGAGCGGTTTGCCGTGAAATTCCATCTCCCGATTCGGCTGAAGGTCAACGACGGCAACTTCAAACGACTGCGGAACGTTGGCCGGATAGTCGATTTCGATGATATACGGCCTGCCGGTTTTGACCTGAAGTTGGACGGAACTCATCAGGCCCGGCTTGAGTGCGAATAATCCGGGATGTTCCTTCGATTCGTCTAAATGCAGTTCGCTGCCGCTCGGAAGATGCGGCGACCAGCGGTATTCTGCACCGTCTTCCATATCGGCAAAATCAGCCGAAATGCCTTCGCTCGAACCGGGCCGGGCGGGCAAAAATCGGGAATTGAGCCTGCCAAAGGGCGAAGCGTTCAGGAGGTCTGCTGGTCGGGGTAAATCCGAAATTTTGGGCAAGTCGGCAATTCTTGAAAATTCGGCAACGCGGGTCAGCGAGAGAAGTTGCCGACGGGCGGGGGAATCTTCATTTTGTGCCAAAAGGCTTCGCGTCTCGGAAAGCGTCCAACTGCTGGATGGACGCGGAGCGGTATGCGGAGAGACGACGACCAACTGCCGTCGAACTTCGATTTTATGGGGTTCTTCGGCATTGTGCATAATCGCGGCGAAGGGCCGACCGGAACGGTTATCGGGCGGTTGCAGATTGACGGAAAGCACGATTTCATAAACCCCTTCGTTTTCCGGCGTTACGAAGGGAATTGACAGGGGCGTCGAAAAGTTGATCGGGGTGTTAAAGCCGGTAATTGGGGGGAGTTCGGGTTGGGAGAGGAATTTGAGCGAGGCGAAAAGGGGCTGCGGTCTGAGTGCTTGAGCGTTGGGGGATAGGGGTTGCAGGATGACGTCGAGGATTACGGACTGGCCGGGCAGGAAGATACCGTTGGAATTCGTGCGGAAGGCAAAATCGAGTTTAGCGGGACTTGTTGGTGGATGCGCAGGGAGAACGCTGGCAGTTTGTGCGCACACTGCCGATAGGACGAGCGTCAAATGGACACAAATTTGTCGAATCGAAAACATCAATCCACCCTGCATTCTGTATTAGACTTGTTCGTAAACCCTGAAAATCGTCATTCCTACGAAAGCATCGTCATTCCGGCGAAAGCCGGAACCCAGAGGAATCGGCATCACACGCAATGCCTGGATTCCGGCCTGCGCCGGAATGACAGTTTCCGAACAAGTCTATTATGGCTGATTGGAATTGTGCCAATTTTCGCCGAAAAATGCTAGAGCAGTATGCGATGCCGGTCACGAAATGCCGAAATCGCGAACGGTGAAAAGCGGATGGAACGCATAACCTTTCGTTTCAAACATTTCGCGTCCGCCTTCGAGTCGGTCGATGATGGCAATGACGCCTTCGACCTTGACGCCGAGGGCTTCGACTTTTTCAATGGCTTCGAGCGAAGAACCGCCGGTCGTGATAACGTCTTCGACGATCACAACACGGTCTCCGGCACCAATCGGCCCTTCGACAAATCGGTCTGTGCCGTGTCCCTTGGTTTGTTTGCGAACCATAAAGCCTTTGAGCGGCATGCCCTGATAAGCGGCAACCGTAATCACGGCGGCGGTAATCGGGTCCGCACCGATTGCCATTCCGCCGACGGCGTGCGGCATGGCATTGTTTTTAAGAACGTCATTTTTTAAGGCATCGAGTATTCCTTCGCCGATGAGTTTTGCACTGATGGAATCGAGCGTAATTTGTCGGCAATCGAGGTAATAGGTTGCTTTTTTCCCGGACGCGAGCGTAAAATCGCCGAATTTCAGCGATTTTTCCAAAATCAGTGCCCGTAAATGTTCGCGGTCGTACATGATTCGCAAAGGAGAATAAAGCCGCATTGTATCAAATACATTGTATCAAAAAGGCGAACGAAATGTTAGCACGCTCGGAGAAACGGTTGAAAATCGGAAGCCAGTCGCGTACCTGCACTTATTCCCCGATAATTTTGATCAGCACGCGTTTTTGCCTTCTGCCGTCGAATTCGCCGTAAAAAATTTGCTCCCAAGTTCCGAAATCCAGTTTGCCTTCCGTGATGGCAACAACGACTTCGCGTCCCATAATTTGGCGTTTATGGTGTGCATCGCCGTTGTCCTCGCCCGTCCGATTGTGCAAATACCGTTGCGGCGACGCATCGAATGGTGCAAGATGTTCAAGCCATTTTTTGTAATCCTGATGCAAGCCGGATTCATCATCGTTGATAAAAACGGAGGAGGTAATGTGCATTGAATTGACGAGCACCAATCCTTCCTTCACACCGCTTTTTTGGACGGCGGCGGCAACTTTCGGCGTGATATTCACGAAATCCATCCGCTGCGGGACATTGAGTGAGATGACTTCTCGATACGATTTCATACCGGATGACTCTACACGATTTGGGAAAAATTGCCAGTGTGCCCGCTGGCCGCGACGAACTTTACGGATTACATCAATTTTTCCGATTTTTCTGCCGATTATAGGGGATAGCGGAAATTGTTCGACGATCGCAACCGATTTCGCTCTCCCCCCCCAAACCGATAATGCAAGTCCCCAGCGTTTGCACAGAAAAAATTGATGCCGCACGCAATGCCCTCACACAAGGACATTACGCCACCGCAAAACGACTCTACCAAGAAATACTCCAACAAGAGCCGGAATACGTTCCCGCCCTCGATGGGCTCGGTGTCATCCTCTGCCAAGAAGACCAAACCGAAGATGCCATCCAACTTTTTTCGCAAGCACTCGACCTCGTTCAGAATACGCATCCCGCCAATCCCGACTGGGAAGCATCCATTTTGTGCCATCTCGGTTTGTCCTACCGGACGCTCGGCCTCCCACACGATGCCCTCGATGCGTTTACGGAATCGGCCAAATTAGTCCAGCCGGACGGCAATCTCATCCTCAATCTCGGACAACTCCACTACGAACTGGAACAATACCCCCAAGCCGCCGGGCAATTCCGCCTGCTTGCCGAACTCCAACCGGAGAATCCCTCCGCCTGGCTCACGCTGGGTTTCATCCTGGCCAACCTGGACAAACACGATGAAGCCGTCGAAGCCCTACGGAATGCCGAAAAACTCAACTTCAATTCGCCGGAAATTTATTTCTATCTGGCCGAATCCCTGCGAAAATCCCAGCGATACGACGAATCCCTGCCCCATTATGAACGGATGCTTCCCATCGCGGCGGAATATCCGCAAGCCGTCCACGGTTACGGGAAATCGCTCCTCGCGCTCGGCAACCTCGAACCAGGTTGGGAAGCCATGGAATTTCGGATTGCCAGTTCATTCGGCACCTGGGAACGGCATCACCTGCCGAATTGGTCGCCTCAAACCGATGGACTCGCGTTTCCCGCTCATTCGCACGTTTTGGCCTATTCCGAGGAGGGAATCGGAGCGGATTTGATGTTTGCATCCTGTCTGCCCGACCTGATTAACAGCGTCGAGCACTGCACCGTCGAATGCGAAAATTCGCTGCACACCCTTTTCCGCCGGTCTTTTCCGCGAGCCGATTTCGTGCCGCTCGCCGACGATTACGTCCATCCCGACGGCAACCCCTGGAACATTGCGATCGACAGTCAAATCGCCTTCGGCAGTTTGCCCCGATATTTCCGCCGGGACATCGAGGATTTCCCGTTGCGGAAAGCCTATCTCGTTCCCGACCGGGAAAAAGTTGCAAATTGGTCGCATCGGCTGACCGGTTTGGGCGATACCAAAAAAGTCGGCATTCTCTGGAATGGAACCTGGACGAACGAAAAACCCAAGCAAACCGCGTTGCCCTTGCAAAACCTGCGCCGAATGATGTCGCGGCACCAGTCGGCATCTTGGTTCAACCTCCAGCACGGCTCGCGTCAACAGGATATGAGCCAACAAATCGGTTTCGCGCCGGCTCCGCGTATTTTTCCCGAAGCGTTTCAATACGATCTCGATACGCTGGCTGCATTGTTGGTTGCCCTCGATTTGGTGATCACGCCGCCCGGCTACATCGCCCATTTGGCCGGAGCCTTGGGCGTTCGGACTTGGCTGCTCGTTCCTGAGTGTCCCGACTGGCGGCATACGATAGACAGTACCACGCAGGCCCGTTGCATTTGGCATCCCAGCGTCAAAATGTATCAACAGGCGAAGGGGCAAACTTGGCAAGATTTTTTCGCGATTTTGGAAGATGATTTGATGAGATTTTTAACAACTTACCGTCCGCCGGAAGAAATACCGACGGTGTTAACCTTTACCGAACGAAAGTCCGTTTACAGCAAAACGGCATAAAGTCAGCCGCGTCGCCCTGCGATTCGCACGCTCACGACACACAATGCAATGACAGACCATTTTATCCGCAAACAGATTCGCTGCACGCACTGCGAATTCGAATTCACCTTTTCGGGATTCGGCAGTGTTGCGATGACGGTCTGTCCCGCCTGCGGTGAAGGGAATGCGTTGCCAGCCGTACCGCCAGCCGTACCGCAAAATACGCCTAGCCCAGAACCCATTCCAGACAGCCCGGCCAGCCCGACGCCGGTTACGAACAACCTGTTATGCTCCGTGGAGCACTGCCCTTTGCTTTCCGGCGGCGAATCGGGCGAAGCCGTCGCACGGCAATTAGGATTGCAACTCCGCAAAAAACGCAGCCGACGGCAAACCATCTTGGCCTGGACGGTCATGCTGCAAGTGTGTATCCTGCTCGGGGCTGGCCTGTTCGTCGCCCGAACACCGTTCCTGCCCGAAATGAGTCCGTTACATCAGGCAATCGAACCGCAACCAATCGCCGACAACGCTCCAAAACAGGAAAACGAGACCGCATTTCCCTTTGCGGCCTTCGCACAATCCGTGCCCTTTGCGGGGGAAGAGACGTATGCAACCGCAATAGACGCAAAGGGCGATCCCGAAGCGTATTTGCCGCCGGAATTAGGTACGGCTTTCGACGATCCCTTCGCTCATGCCAGCATGCCGGACTTTGCGGTTTCACCGTTTGAGGCCCCGCACGATACATTCCACATGCCGATGCCGGTCGAGTTGGCAATCGATTCGCTGCCCGAACCCCCGCCGCTTGCACAACCCGCAACGGCTTCGGTATATGGCGAAGCGGACGAATTGTTGGCCGAGGCTCAGTCCGTATTGACCACCGAACCGGAAACCAGTCTCGCAAAGGCTCTTCAGGCGGCAAAACTTTACCGACAGCAGGGGCAGCCGATGCCGGATTTGATGTACTGGATACTCGGCAACGCGTTTACCGCTCTGTCTTGGGGCGAACCGCTTTTGGAATCATCCCCGGTCATCAAAACGATGACGCTCAGTCCCGACAACAGATACCTGCTTGCTCAACTCCAAGACCAAACCGTTTGGCTCTGGGATTTGCAGAACTCCGAAGAAGACCGCTCGGGACACCTGCTCGATTCGGGACGAGCCGAGTACGTCAAATTCGTGTTTACGCAGAATCTCCGCTGGGTCATCGGCGGGCAAACCGATGGGACAATTCGGATTTGGGATATGTACTTAAAAAATCCCGCCGCCGCAACCGTTACATTTACGGAAACCATTCCCGGCTTGCAGGATTTGCAAATTTCGCCCAATGGACAATGGCTTGCTGCATTTGGGAATGCGCCGCACAATGCCGCATTGGCGGATGCCCAACTGCCGGAACAACTGATTCAGCAGGTGAGTTTCCAGCGTGAATCCATCAATCGGCAGCGTCATTCCGGCGATTCATCATCGAATGTCGTGTTACTTTGGAATTTGCGTCAGATGGGTTCGGGCGTTGTTCCGAAAGCGGTATCGGTGCCGTCGATGTCGTCGCACGTTACGGCAATGCAATTTTGTCCCAATTCCAACCGCATTGCCGTGGGGAGAAGGGATGCAACCGTTCGGATTTATGATCTGACCGACCGGATGGTCGAGGGCAGGAACTTGGCCGCAAGGGGTATCGCCGATGAGGCTTTTATCCTTCAGGGGCATCAACTGGCAATCACGCAGATTGCGTTTGCTCCGAGCGGTCAATGGGTCGCGACGGGCAGTCAGGACAATACGGTACGGCTTTGGAGTTTGGCGAATTCCAAAATGGCCCCGGATTCAGTAACGTTGTATGGACATCTTGGTTGGATTAGTGCATTGACGGTTGACGCATTGGGCGAGCGTGTTTATTCGGGCAGTTATGATCGAACGATTCGGATTTGGAAAGTCCAACGGGAGCGGATCGCATCGGCACTGAATGCGGAGCCGACTGTATTGGACGCGAATTTGGGCATATTACACGCTTTATTGTTGACGAAGGACGGCGAAAAGTTAGTTGCTCGGGGCGGCGAAGGCGGATTGGCCATTTTCCACTTGCCGTCGTTATCGTCGGACGAATCGTTTTTGCCGATTAGGTTCCGTCATAGTCGCTTGTCGATTGATCATTGTTTGTTGACGTCGGATGATCAGATGTTGATATTCAGTTATGAGCACTTATCGAATTCGTCGAATAGCGGCATTCGTTTGTGGCCATTGCAAACGCAGACGTTCGTGCAGGACACGGAACATTAGGCATCATTCCGTCAGCAGGCTTCTAAAGTCGAGTAGGCAAGGGACAGCGTGATTGACGGTTTCGGCATAACTCTGTGTCCAGATTTCTCTTTCCGTGTCTCAATAGCCGCATACCATTTTCA